>TARA_B110000971_G_C20039754_1_pt1 | contig 11988 bp, 31 predicted proteins | sample TARA_B110000971 | Tara Oceans TARA_B110000971 (sample SAMEA4397842) | marine metagenome | biome: Polar Biome; feature: [SRF] surface water layer (ENVO:00010504); material: water (ENVO:00002006), including particulate matter (ENVO:01000060) such as... | depth 5 m | reverse complement strand
GGTATTTCCGCTTTCTTACAGGCCACCGTAACAACGCCTAAACTTTGTTCTAGGGCCTTTAATATTGATTCCTTTTTTATGTGTCTACTTTCGTTCATTATTTATATGATTTTTTAGCATCATTAAACGCTTTTATTCTGCTTTGTTTATTTTTATTAAAAGTGTAACAATATCCATCAGCACCTTTTTTATAGGCATCTTTACCATTTATTGATGTTAATATTATTTTATTATTTGATAGTGTTTCCATATTTAATATTTAAAAAAAGCACTGAGCCAATCAAACAGTGCTTTATTTTTACTGAACTTAAATTAAAGAACTTTTTGGCTTTTATTTAATCTGTATTTATGTATTAAATATATGTTTAAAATAAGCATTATCATACTAGCAATATCCGCAATCATTATAATGTAACTATTTAATCTTTTAGCTTCTAAAAACAGCAATAAAACGGATGCTAAGGTTAAATAAAACATAGTAACCGAAACCCCTTGACTGCTTTTACTTTTATACATTTTTAAAAGTTGGGGAAAACTTGAAATAACAAGTAACGGAGTTGCTAAATAGCTAATGTATTCCATCTGTATATTTTAGTGATTCTATAAAATTATTAAAAGGTGCTTCAATACAACTGCTAATTTCAATATAACTTTTATTTTCTTCAGGAAATGTATGAATAGCCAAATGGCTTTCACTTAATAAAATTAAAGATGTATATCCAAAAGGCTTAAAATGATGTGATACTTTCTTTAAAACATTAAAACCACTAAATTCTAATTTCATTGTAAATTGTTGTTCTAAAATTTGTGGATTTGTTTCGTTAATCCAAAAATTGTAATTAAACATTTGCGCTTTCATAATTTTCTAAGTTTGAGAAATTTAATTTATTATAATTATTTTTAATATTTTTTGTATCACCTTTGTAAAATACCAATACGTTTTGATGGCATTTTCCTATTTTTCTATTATTCATATATCTTCCAACTCTTTGGGGTAATGTTCCCAAACTTTCTGCTATTATCATTTCGTTGTAAATCTTTACACCGTTTTTAGCAAATATTTTTTTTATATCTTCAGGAAAACCATAATAAAAACCTTTCTTATCTCTAATATCCCCAACTACTATAACTGCAAATCTATCTTCTTTTAAGCAAGCTATTGCACCTGTAAACGCTTTATCAATTATTTTTATAAAATCTTCATAATTTCCTTGATTACTTGCATCGTTTTCTAAATCTGAATAAACTTCTAAATCAAAATACGGTGGACAACTAAATAGCAAGTCCTGACTAGCAGCAGGTATGTGTTTCCTTACATTTACGCCATCATCACAAATATATCTGCTCTTACTACCTTTTAATCTTTTATTGTTTAAATCAGCCTGTTCTTGCCTTAATTCAATACCTGTAAAAGTATTCCCAAGAGCATCACTAATATAGCCAAAAACGCTATCACCTGCAAAACAATCAAAAGTTTTTCCTTTTTCAATACCAAACCATCTATTTGATATTTCTGCAAGTACAGGGTCCAAAATACTAACACCATTATTAATGCCGCCCATTAATTCACTTTCAGATAAAGTTCCCTCCCTGCTTTCTCCATTGTCTCCAATTAATTCTTTCCAATATCTTTTTCTATCAACCCAATAGCCTTGCTTGGTATCTAAAATGCTAAAAGGTGGAACAATAAATAAATCACTAAGTTTATTATGTTCTTCTTTTTCTTTAGGTTCTTCTTCAAAAGGAAACCCATCTAATCCCCAATCTTCCAATAATTTAACATCCCATTCATTTGCTAATATATCCCATTCCCATTCACCAAAACCTACATTGTCCTTTACTATAAATTCTTTTTCCTGCTCTTTTGTTAAATTAGTTGCCTTTAAAATATAAACCTCTTTTAAGCCTGCTTCCTTACAGGCCTTTAATCTCATATTTCCACCTAAAACAACCATATCGCTATTAACAACGATAGGCCTTAATTTTAACATTTCAGGAAATACTTTTATAGATGTTACAAGTTTTTTAAATTTATTATCTTTTATAAATCTTGGGTTATCTAAATTTTGCTTTACTTTTGATATATTTACTAATTCCATATTTTATACTTATATAACGTATTTATTAATTAATTTTATAATCTATTGTAATTGTAGCTATTAGCAAATATATTTTAATTGTATTATATTTAAACTCTTTATTGGCCCTAATGTATTCTTGGCCCAAAATAAATCTATCGTGCGGAAAGTGAAATGCAATTTCTATTTGCCAATCTTCTATTTTCATTTATGTTATTTTAAAATACCGAACCACTTACTCCATCATTTGCTTCTATAACCTCGCATTTATCAACCGACTTCCAATCCCAACTTCTTTTTAATAAAATAATTCTTTCCTCAATTTGTTTTTTCTCACTAGGGGATGCGCCTGTAATTATATCAAATAATGGGTTCTTTAATTTATGTTTTAATGCGCTTAATTTAAAGATTAAATTTTTGTTTTCATCTTCTAATTTGCTGCATTTGTTTTCTAAATAATGAATTTCATCAATTTTATCAACAGGGATTCCATCAGTTTTAAATTTAAAATACATTTCTATTTCCCCTAATTTTTTATTATGATGCCTGTAAACAGGGTACATTTTAAAAAGGTGTATAGCTGTTGAATGGTCGAAATTTTTTCCGTTTTTTTTAAAATATTCTGCAATATGAATCCAACGCATTTTTAATTTATCCCTTAAAAGATAAACTAACAAAGAACGGCCCTCAACGTATTTTGATTTTCTAGTATTTTCAAAAATGTTACACTCCAATAATTCATTTAATTTTCCACCTAATTTTTCTATGTCTTTTATTACCATTTTATATATTTAATCTATTCTTAATTTTAAAAGGTGATAGCATTCTTCAAATTTTTGCCTTGCCTTTCCTTTGTATTCTTGTTTAAATAATTCTAACATTTTTCTTGTGTATTGGTATTTTGTTTCACAGTTTTTTAAATATTTACCTGCAAAAACTTTTCCTTTACCTTTAAAGTACTGAACATTGTCAGCAGAATCTCCAATTATAAATTGTTCGTAAAAATTAAACATCGCTTCGTCTATGCTTATATCTAATATTTCTCTATGCTTGTAATGATAATTATAAATTAATGCAGGAAACTGCTTGTAATCCTTGTCTATCGAAACAATCATAACTTCATCCCTGCCAAATTCTTTTGATAATTTATACCAATATCTTGCAACCATATCATCAGTCTCTACTCCATAGCCCCAAATACTATTGTAATGTTCTTTTACATATTCGTGCATATCGCCTAACAAAGGTGGTAATTCTTGTTTCTTTCTATTTGCCTTATATTGGGGTGTTATAAGTTTTCTAAAATTTCCTTTGCTTCCACTAAAAGTTAATACCTTTTCAACGTTGTACATATCCTCTAATTTATTCACAATAGCCATAAATTGCTCGTGAAACTTATTTCTAGAATCAGATATGTTAGTATAATACATTCCATCCTCAGGGTTTTCCCTTTTTTTATAACAACTAGCAAAAATTAAACTGTCTGCATCTACAAGTAATATCATAAATTTCTGTCGTTTTTTTCTTTAAAAATTATTTCGCCAAACCAAATAAAAAATTTTGCAACAAATAACCATAAAACTATTGATAAAAGTATGTACATTATTTCAAGGTTTTTTTAAATTTTGTATATTTTTCTTTTAAGTAATTATCTTCTTCTTTAATTGCTGATTTAGCAAAATAATGTAAAGATGGTATATCATTTAGTAATTCTCTAGCATTTACTTCTATATCAATGTACCCATCTTCAGGGCATAAGGTTGTAACCTGTAAATGAACAACTCCATTGCTGCTGCTAATTTGTGAAATCCTGTCTAAAAAAAATTCATTGTGTTCCATTCTATTCTGTTTTAATATTAATATTTGCGTAATGCCTGCCTTTACCTGTTTTTCTTACTTGATAGCTAATTATAATGTCTGTAATGTTTTTATCTTTTTCTAACATAGCATCACATTCTTTTTTAACCTTTAACCAAACCCCTGTTAATGTTTCCATATTTATCGCATTGATGATTCAAAACAGGTGCCACTACAAACCGTTCCTTTTTCTTCTACAGGCCCACCGCATTCTGTACATTCATATTCCCCATCCATATCATAACAGGGGTTTCCATAATTCAAATAATCATCATTCATAGCTTATTTTATTAAGATTAAATCTAATTGTTTTGCCACATAATTAATGTGTTTTTGTGTAGTCATACTCCAATAACCTAATTGAAATAATTTATCATCTGCTATTGTAGCAACGTGTGTAGTATAACTCCAAACCTGATTTCCTTTAATACATAAATTTTGCTTGTACTTGTTTAACATTTTGTTCTGTTTTAAAAAGGGGTTTTTACACCCCATTATAATTATTTATTTTTAATATGGTCTTTTATTCATTCCGTATGCTGTAAACCTACTTGGCTCATAGCTTTCTTTTACTTCAAGTAATTGGTTTTGTCTTTCAACTTCTTGCTTCCAAATAGATGGAGTTGATTTTAATTCGGTATAAATTAAATTAAATAATTTTGGAGAATATTGTAATCCTCTTTGCTTAATTGTTTCGTTTGTTTTTGTTACTAAAGTTTTCATAATGTTCTGTTTTTAATTATTAATTATACACAAATATAAACAAAAAAGTTAATAAAACAACTATAAAACAAAAAAACTTTTAAATTATTTTTTTACTTTCATTTAAGTTAATTATTACAGCATCATTTTCTTTTAGCAAATAAACGTTTTTAAGCAATTTTTTCTTGGTCCATATCGTTGTATCAGGACAATATTTTTTTATTGTTTTAGGCATTGCTAAAGTGTTTAGCCAATACATAAAATTCCCCTTAGTATCATTTACAAAATAAAGTTTTATTATATCTTTATCTAATGCCATTAAAGAATCATATTTATCTTTTTCAAGCATTTTTTCCTCATAGTATTTATTTCTAAATTTCATTTCAATTACACAGCGTAAACGCTTTCCATTCTTTTCAGGTGTAAAGCCCTCCGCATCCCATTTAGTAGAACCCTCACCTGTATGTGTTAAATCCCAACCATCAATATTCAACAGCATAATTACAGACTTTTCAAGTTGGTGTATTTTAGATATTTTCATTGTTCCAAATTATGTTTAACTGTTTTATCCATAATTTTATAATTTTAGGATTGCAGGTGCAGGGTTTGTAATATTGGTGCTTATAATATTTCGCGTGAAGTTGGCAAATAAGTTCAAATTCTTTTGGTTCTAAATATGACTTTGTACCTGCTCTAAATTTTTCCCAATCTATTTTATCTTCTTTTTTAAATGTTACCATCTTTCAAATTTTATTTCATTTAACTTTTTTCTTCTTTCAGGACAATTGCATTTAGTGCCTTTGTATTTATGGTATTTATCAACTAGGTATTTAATACCTATAAATTTTGTAATGTAATAAATAAAATCACCTAATTTCATATTTTATTTCTTTTAAATTAATTTGTTTATTATAATAAGCCATAAATTCTATATCATTTGATGAGCCTTTTCTTGGTTTTCTTCCACCAACTTTAATATTACCTTTTAATTTTTCAGTTCTTGAAAATATAATTCCATCATTACAGGCCCACAAAATAACTGATTGCTGTTTTTTGTCTTGAATTTTAATTAACTTTTTTACTGATATTGGCAAAGGATATGATAAGTTTATATCTTTTAGCCTACCTTTTACCTCTAAAAAAAATACAAATCTTTCATTATCGTAAATAGCAAAATCTATATCATTTTCACTTAATTTCTTTTTATTAAAACCAAACATATTGCATAAAAAATCCGCTGCCTTATTTTCCCTGTCTAAATCTTTTATTGTTTCAAACCTAATTGACATTTATATAAGTTTTTTTAATTCTTTTTTTATTCTAATATATGTATTATATGCAGTAAAATATGGAATATTTGATTTTCTAGAAAATTCCGCTACACTTTCGCCTGAATTTATTATTTCGAAAATTCTCCTGTAATACCAAAACATTGTTTTTAATTTGCCCTGCACCTTATCAAAAGATTCTATATAATTAATATCTAAGTTTTCTATTTGTAAATCATCTATTGGTACAATAACAATTCCTTTCCCCTTTCTTTTAATATCTATAAAAATAGAGTTTAATGTTTTAAATATAAAATAGTAATTAATTTCATCATTATACATTATACTGCTTCCGCCCTTTTCTAAATATTTATGTATTTTTATATACATTTCCTGCACAATATCTTCCGATGTTTCTTGGGTGCATCCAAAACTTTTAACGATATCTATCCAAGTTTGATGTTTTTTGTGTATTAAAATTAAGGTGCAATTTGTTGTCATTTTAATGGGTCATAAATATTATTTACTATATGTGGCAATCCATAATCATTAACCGTAAAGCTAAATGTTTCAAATGGAAACCCTCGCGAAAGTTTACATTTAACGGTCACCCAATCCTTGTTTACTGTATTGGCAATTAATTCAATATGCGTTTCTACTTTTTTTGCTAAATAGCTTCCTAAGTGGCCTGACATTTTATCTGAACCATAATTTTGATGTATAACAGTCATAATGTGGCAATTGTATTGGGTGCTAATTCTTAATAATTCTGTAACAACATAATTAGATTGTTCTATATTGTTAAAATCCATACACAAATCAACTACTCCATCAATTATAACAAAAGATTGTTCTTTTATTTTATACTTTAAATAATATTCAATAAATTTTAATCTATCATTTACCGCTGTTGTTCTTAATCCAAAGGTATGATATTTTTTTTTATCAATATTGGTGTCCATATCATAACACCTTTTAAACACGTTTTGGCAATGCCAAGTTCCCTGTTCTGTATCAAAGTGTATTAAATCACCATTACCGCGATGTCCTTTAATATCACCGCCATAAACATTATTACCACTTAAAAACACTGAAGCTAATAGTGATGTAAAAAAAGTCTTTTTTGTTTTTGGTGGTGCACTAATAACACTTAAATTTCCATACGTGCATAAAGGTACAGGAAATAAATTATCACCTCTTGGAGATTTTTTTACTATTTCACCGTATGATAAGGCAACAGGTGGATATTCTAATTTTGTTTCAACATCAATGGTGGATTCGTGTTCTATAAATTCCATTAACATATTGTGTTCTGTTTCTTGTTCTGTCATTTGTTTTGTTTTTATAATAGGGATTATAACCCCCCATTAGTTATGCCATTTAGGGATTGTCTATTTTACTAATATATAAAAAAAAAAGGTATTGATAATTAAACCAATACCAATTCTTAAAATTAGTGGTTTTTTTTAAAAAGGTAAATCAGCAGTTTCTTCTTCTACTGCTGAATTAGATACTGCATTTTTTTCTTCCCTTTCAGCTAAAAATATTTTACCACTATTTCCATCAACATCATTAATAAAAACAACTTTACCATTTCCAAGATAATTAGGCTTTACACCTGCATCCCTTTCTTCTTTGGTTCTGCTATCCATTAATGCAACGTTGTTTCCAAAACGAGTTTCATCATTTACTGAAATAGTAAGGTTATACCATACAGCCCCATCTTTACCTGTTACAAATTTTTCCTTTGGCAATTTTGCCACGTTGATACTACAATTAATTAGTGCTCCCATTTTTATTGATTTAATTATTATTAAAATTTTGACTTTTTATTAGTCCTTGAATATGTATTTATTTGCTTAAATTCATCACAAGCCATCGCGCTTGTATAAGTTTTTTCCTTACTTAATTCTGATAAATTAATCCATTTTCCTTTTATTTTTCTCCAAACGGATTTGTTTGTTTTCATTTCTTAAATGATTCAGATTCATCTTCTCCAAAAACACCTAATTCATAAAAACCTGTTAATTTTAATACAGCCCTGCTCATTGCTCTTTTTTCAGCCATTTCAGCAACATACCAACTGTTTGTATTTCCATCTTTATATCCCTCACCTTTTAAAGCAGAGCCAAAGGTTTCAATCTTTTTACCATCTTTTTCCGCTGATGCTTTAAATACTGCAAAACTAGGTTCACATTTTATAACTTCGTACGCCACATTAATCTGTTCGTGGGCCTGAATCTTATCTATTCCCTGTCTTGTAATAATGGTGTAATGCTGATGCTTAAAAAAATCAGTCTTGTCCAATTTGTACTTATTGTACAATTCAATTAATTTGTCTTTGTTCATCTGTTTCTATTTATTAATTATTATTTACTATTTCTAATCTTGCTTCTAAGCAATCTATTTTTTGTAATAAGGCTGTTATCCTATATTGATATAATTCCATAAGGGATTGCGCTTGTTCTGTGTTTAAATTTGCCATATCAATCTAAATTTATAAGAGTTGATTTTAATATTTCTATTTGATTATATAAATCAACCTGTATAAAAGCATCTTGATTTTTAGATGCAATAAATAATTCCGCTTCTAAGGTACTAATTTTTTCTTTTAATGTTTCTCTCTGTGTTACCATTTTTAAGGTTTTAAAAAGGGGTTTTTACACCCCTTTATTATTTAGTTATTATTTAATTTTAGCCAAAGTTTGCTATATAAAACATATTCAAAATTATTCTCTAAAACAAAAAGAGTGTAATATCTGTTTACCATTACATAATTTATCTTATCTGTAACTGTTTTTATTTCGCCTTTAGAGCCTTTACACTCATACGTAAAATTTTGCCCTTTGTTATAAGTACCCCAATCATTTGTCCAACTTGTTTTCATAATATTCTGTTTTAATTATTAATGTTAAGCAAATATAAACAAATTTGTTTATAAAAAAAACTTTTCATTAAAAACTTTTAATTTTTTATTTATTTTACTTGTTCTATTTCCCAATTAAATTTTAAATATCCTTGTTTTTTTAAATATTGTATTGTTCTAATATTAATTGTTTCCATATTATCTGTAAATTGAATCTTTGAAGTATTTTTATAATTAAATTGCTTAAATTTTCTTCCTAAACTAATTTGATTTAAAATGTAAGTTTGTACTAAATTCATAATGTTTGTTTTAATAGGGGTTTTTACACCCCCTTTGTTTTTATTTTTGATTTTCTAATTTTAAAGTCTTAACTCTTAGTTTATTATTTTTACCCAAATCTACAGATAAATGAAAGAATGTGTTATCGTTTCCAAACTCATAAAGTGCTTGGTAACATAAATCTTCACTATATACGTTTAATTTTGTACCCATAAAAGAAAAGTGATAAGTATCATTGTCGTTAAACCCTAACTGAGTTAATTTATCTTCAATAATTTTGTAAGAGTTGTTTATTTGATTTTCAGTTAAAGTAATTGTGTTTGTTGCTGTCATAATATTTGTTTTTTTAATGTCCCTTATTTGGTACACTACAAAGATATAAACAATTTTGTTAATAACCAAATAAAAAGCAAAAAAAAAGAAATAAAAATTAATTTATCTCCTTTTTCCATTGTAAAAACAGTACAGAACGGTCAAATGTAATCATTTATATTTAACCGACCAAATTTTTGTACTTTAAAATTAATTCTTCTAATTCAAATGTTTGAAACTTTACTATTTGCCTTGCTTTTATTTGTAAATCTTCTGAAGTTCCATCACCGTATTTTTGGTCTAATCTTTGGCTAAAAATATATTGTTCCCCATATCTAAAAACATTGCACCCTGCACATTGTACTTGACAATTAATTTCGTCCCATCTTGTAGAATAGTGTTTTCTAGACTGAAAATGTCCGTTTTGTAATTTTTTCCAATGTTCTTCTTTACCACAAGTGAAGCAGGTTGATATTTCATTTACAGCATCTTTCTTTCTTATGTATTGGCTAAATATTGCATCAAGATTTTTAACTATTTTACTTCTACTTGGTTTTTTAGATGCTGCCATTATTTAAAGTTTTTGTAAATAAATTTTATTTTATTTGGTTTTTTTAGAAAAAAATAATAACTTCGAACTTTTTAATTAATCAAATTATTAGAAATAAATGTAAAAATAAACAAATAAAAATACATATAAATAAACAAATAAAAATACATAAAAATAAAACTTTAGGGATATTTCTTATTTACCAATTGCCTTAACTTTTTCCATTCCTCTACTTCCAAAATAAGCCACATAAACAGTAATTAAAAGAGATTTAAGCAAATCAATCCATAAACTATTAATGCTTATATCAGACAAAGAATCTAGTAATATAAAAACAGTTGTTGCAAATGTTAAAAACAATAGGGCCAAAGGTCTTGTATTTTTAGATAGCCAAGAATCTGAAACCATATCTGAATTCCACCTTTTAGAAATTTCCTGCATTTCAACCATATCCATTTCTAACAGTTTTAAGGCTGTTTCTTTATCTTCAGGTGTAAGTTTATGACTTTGTAGTATAATGTCTTTTAAACCACCTAAAACACCTTTATCAGGTAAAGTATTTGCTAGTATTTTAAACAAACCTTTTTCCCCAATTAAAAATTTTCCAACTTTAGTATCTTTGAATTTTTTTTTCATACTATTCTAGAATGTAATAAATTCCTTTTCTTAAAACCTGCAAAGTTCTTTTTCTATTTTTAGATGTAGTGCTAAAAGAAACGTGAATCCATTTTGGCTCTGCTGCATTTCCAAATTCCCAAATTAATTGGTCGAAATCTAAATTATTTTTTATATAATAAAATAACTCCGCATTACTTTTTTCATTTAAAGTTGAAATATCTATTGCATTACCTGTTAAATGCTGTGAATTTAAACTTCCTTTAATTGCTGAATTTAATTCATTAGACCTAAAAAAACTATTTACCCTTATTGGCCCACCTGCCCACTCCCTAAGTGGTTCAAAAATCTTTTCGGATAAGACTTCCATATTTTCAACAACTGCCTTAGATGGCTTGTTATTAATTTTATGGATTAATGCGTAATTTGAATTTATTGCTTCTTTGTAAGAAATATTTTTACTTATTTTTTTCATTTTCTTCTTTGTTTAATTCATAAGAACCATCTTGAAGATTAATGTTTATTTTTCCGTATTTTTCTTCAAGCGTTTTAATAGATGCTTTTTGTTTACCTGTTAAATCTGCATACATATGCGATAAACTATGTTGTTGAGTTGTTAAAACACCCAAATCGTGTAATATTGCGCCTTTATCTTTTTCTTGTTTTACTAATTCTTGTAATTCCTTTTTTGTTATTTTTGACATTTTATTAAATTTTGATTATAGCGTAAATATAAGCATTATATTACACTTGACCGCCATCTGTAATTATCCAACTGTTAGGTGCTGATGTAAGAGTGTTATGTGCTGTTGCTGCTGCTGCTGTATATGGAATTGTTCCTGTTCCGAATAAATTACCTGTTGATAAAGTTAATTGAGCCCATCCATTTAAAATATTATCATAATTAGCAGTAGATAATGCGCTATTACTAAACATATTTTCACCATTAATAACTAGTCCAACATCCCAAGAACTTAAATCTTGATTAAAAGCTTCTGCATTAATAAACATTCTAAGCATAGTAGTTACATTACTAACATCCCAACTGTTAATATTTCGGTTAAAATCCTTTGCAAACCCAAACATACTACTCATACGAGTAACATTTCCAACATTCCAAGAAGATATATCTGCGTCAAAAATAGCAGCACCGTAAAACATACTTTCCATAGTAGTAACATTACTTACATTCCAAGAACTGATATCCTGATTAAATAAACGAGCAGTAAAAAACATATATTGCATTGTAGTAACACTACTTACATTCCAATTTCCAATTGGTTGATTAAAAGATTCTGCAGCATAAAACATAAACCTTAAATCAATTACATTAGCTATGTTCCAAGCACTAATATCTTGGTTAAAAGCAGTACATCCTCTAAACATTGTGCTCATAGTGGTTACGTTGCTAGTATCCCAAGAAGAAATATTGCTATTAAAGGTAGTTTCACCCTGAAATAA
>TARA_B110000971_G_scaffold124791_1_pt1 | contig 12074 bp, 7 predicted proteins | sample TARA_B110000971 | Tara Oceans TARA_B110000971 (sample SAMEA4397842) | marine metagenome | biome: Polar Biome; feature: [SRF] surface water layer (ENVO:00010504); material: water (ENVO:00002006), including particulate matter (ENVO:01000060) such as... | depth 5 m | reverse complement strand
AAGATAGAGACGTTCTCGAGGTCCTGCGCATCGCTCATTTGCGGGTCAGACCAGCGCAAAATTGCGTCGTCATGCACGGTAATCTCGTAATAGTCGCCAGACTGATTGACCGGAATGGCCGTGAACTGGCGCTGCAATTTATAGCCGCGATAGCGCAAAGTATGGTTCCAAACAAGCTCTAGGCCGTTATTTGGAATGGGGAAGGGCGACGCCATAATAGCTTTCGCCACGCCGTTACCTTCTGCAATCAGCTCGCCCGTCGCGCTGTTTTTAACCGCAGCTTTATAGACATGCTCTGGCTGGGCACAACTACGCCGCGTGGGATAGACATCTAGAAAATAAGTGCTGTGACGCTCTAGAAGCGCTTTTTGCCCGCGCGTAATAAAAGCATCATATTTCGCGGTATTGGTTCCATCGACGCGAAACAACGGTTTATCCGCCGCAAATGGATCTGGCAGGTGTTTTCCCTTTTCATAGCCAATGCCTTTTGGCGGGGACGACAAGCCGCCTGTCCAAGCCGGAATTGAACCATCGGCATTGCCAGCGCGTTCCGAGCCCAAAGGCGTAAGGTCTTTGGTCAAGCGCGCGGTTTGTTCCGCTGGGACTTTGGCTTGAGCGGGGAGGATAATGGCACTCAAAAGCGCGGTCATCACAAGAGCAGAGCGAGATTGTTTCATAGTCAGGTTTCCCAAGGTTCATAAATAATAGGTTTACGATGTAGCCATAAAAAAAGCCGGCTCGCAACAAAATATCGCTGGTTGAGCGTTGCGCTCTAAAACAAAAAAAAGGGCGGAACCGAAGTCCCGCCCTTCCAATTTTCACACGATAAGCTTAGCGGCCGAGACGGCGCACGTTCGCAGGTGAATAATAGTTTGGTTCCAGACGCTCGAGGCCAGTAACCACGTTCGCAGGACGACCCGCTTTCATAGCTAGGCCCATGTAACGACCAGCCAGCAAGTCATAAACAAACTCACCGCCAGTTGTCCAGCAGACGTTGGCTTCTGGGCGGTAATCAGGGGCTTGACCAATTTCTTGGACACGCCACAACTCACCACGGCCATCATACATTTCGCCAGCCGCCATTTGCTTGCTGTCTTCATCCATGCGCAGAACGCGCTTGGCATAAATATGACGGGCATCGCTTTTGAGGTTGCCTTCGATTACCCACTGACGACGCATTTCATAACGCATCACATCTGGGTTCGCATGGCCGGCCTGCAGCAGAGTGTCATAGTCGGTCAAAACAGCACTGAAGTTATTTTGCTGCGACAGTTTCTCTTCTACACCGGAAACAGTCCATGTGTAGCGATCTGGCGCACCATTGTAGCCATCATACTGATCCGACGTACCCATGCCGTCACCATTGGTCATTGGGTTGTCATACGCAATGTTTGGCGCACGACGTACACGACGTGTACCCGGGCTGTATGTCCACGCTTTACGACCTTCTTGAGCCATATTCAGCGTTTCATGTACCAACACTACGTTACCAGCACGACGCGCTGGAGCGGATGTATATGCGACGAAGTAGATCGAAATATTGTCCAGGTCTTCCGCACGTGCATTTTGCGCGTTGGAATACGGGAACACAATTTCGTCACGCGTGTAAGTTAGCGTGTAATCGCCTGAAGCTGTCGGCGCCGACATGTTGAAGTCACGAGCTACCCGCTCACCGCGATAGCGCAGTGTGTGGTTCCATACAACTTCAACAGCGCTACTCGGGATTGGGAACGGCGAGGCCATAATGGCTTCTGAGATACCGTTACCGCCATCGACAACTTTACCAACGGTCGCATTACGCTTGGCCGCTTTGTAAACGAAGTCTGGATATGTGCAGGTCCGGTTGGACTTGTACACATTCAGCTTGTAGCTATCTGAGTAAGTTGCCAGCATGGCTTTTTGGCCAACGGTCAGCTGCTTATCATACTGAGCCGCGTTGGCAGCTGTAATCGTGTAGCTAGCTTTCTCGGAGGCAAATGGGTTTGGCAAAGCGCCCCCATCATATCCATTTAGCAGAGCGGAGCTATTAATGCCCTTGCCCGACCATGAACCCACGCCTGATTTGGAGCCGGCTTTTTCGGCACCCATCGGGGTAAGGTCAGCACCTAGACGAGCTGCTTGATTGGCCGGTACTTCGGCCACAGCAGCACTGGCCACAAGGCTCAGTGTCAGGGCTGTAGTTAACAGTTTGGTTTTCATTTTGTTTCCTTCCAAAAGGTAAGTTCAGATTTGAAGGGGCGAACCAAAAGGCCCGCCCCCCAAATGACACTGATTAGTAAGCGTAAGATACGCTGATGCTAAGGTTGTCACGGTCAAGGTTTTTTGTCCGCTCGATGTCACCACCGTAAGTGCGGAAAGCCAAAGAGGCTTCAATTTTACCAAGATACGTACCCGTGACGCTCACAGCAGTAGAGCTAACGTCTTCACGCCAGAAGCCGATTGGGCTAGGCGAGTTACCGTTAAGTCCAACATTGTGAACTACCGTAGGAGCTAGGCTCCAAGGCGTACCGAACACATTGTTGTACTGCAAGCGTGCTAGTAGAACCATGCCAGACGATTCATCCGTCGGACGACAGAAACCGTCGGCGTTAGCCAGGTTGCGATCATCGATGGACAAAATTCCATTCAACGGCAGATCAGAACCCGCCGTGCAAGTGTTTGCCAGTGGTGTAATACCTGCAATCGGATTTGGCACGCCTGCGACGGCACCAAGTGTACCCGGATCGCCACGTTTTTCTTCGATACCATCTACCATGACACCTTGGAATTCAGTAAGCAAGATGCCCAAGTCTGCTCCCAAGAGGCTCATGAGTGGGTTAGAACGTGTGAAGGTTGCCGTTGTCCCAATGTCCCAAGTGGTGGCATCATGGTCAGTAGTGTAACCTTTAAGATACTGTTGCTTGTCCGAGCAGCCAACGTTTCCGAATTCGTTGTTGTAGGTGCTACCTGATTTGTAAACACCTTCAAAAACACCAACGGAGGCAAATGCACAGTTGTTAAACAGGCCAGCAATCGTCAACACATCCGTGTCAAACTGCAGCGGCACTTCAGGTCGATAACTGAAATCGCCCTGAACACCCCAACCAAACGCAGTTGTGTTGAAGCTTATGCCCATTGTTTCAACTTCTGGAAACTCAGCAAACAGTTCAAGGTTGTAGTCGACGACCACGTTGGTTGTCCCAGTCGACAACTGTCCTTGGCCATCAAAAGCAGAGCCATTAGATTTAGCTCCGTCCTTTTGAGCAATAGCAAGGAGACACTGTAGTTCTTGCCATTTAGCTGCCGAATCGACTGCCAGAGTTGCATCCCTACTATAGCCGCCAAGCGCTGCTAAACCAACGTTCAAAACAGCAGCTGTCTGATCCGCCACATAATTAAGCGTTGCATCTGACAGAAGACCGTGTGGATCGTTCAGTTTAGTGGTCGTACCCGCTGCAACGTTGTAAAGCTTGCCGGTTTGTGCGTTCGGAGCACCGTTGGTCAAGTTTGCAACCATACCCATGCAACCCTGTGGGCCAGCACCACGACCAACGGTCGATGATGTTGCACCTGTAGAGCCGACGTTTAACGATGCTTTGCCTGAATTGTAGCTGATGTAAGGCAAACGACTGTCACCTTTTTGATAGTACAGAGCAAATTCAGTTGAGTTTAGGTTTTCGGCATACCAACGAACGGCAAGGCCCATAGACTCATCACCGTCCTTGTTCGACACACCTTGCACATAGGAGAAGTCGCCAGACGCTGAGCGTTCTTTTTCTGCACTGCCAACGGTCCATGTTTTCAATGGATCCATATTTGGATTGTTGGCGCAGTCAACCAAACCAGTTATACCCTGCAACGCAGTTGAAATGGAAGAGGTTGTGGCTTTACCAGCGGCTGTTAGAGCAGCTGTATCACAAGCGAACTGACGCCCAGCTTGTTGCCCACCACCGATGAAATATCGATCTTGTGGGTTACCAGATACCGTACCGGCTGTGAAAGAATCACTGCCGCCAAAGGGGGTGCCACCGGCTTCCAGACGATATTTATCCCAACCACCTACATAAGCTTCAATCGAAATTTCAGGTGTTAGGGCAATCGAACCGTAAAGCGCTTCAACCGGAAGCAAGGCTTCCTTGATTTCAGCACCAGGACGGCGCAAAGCTGCGACGTCGATTGGGTTAAACGATGAGTTGCCGCCCGGAATGAACGTTGCCTCACCCCAGTTGATAACTTGCTTACCGGCCCGAATAGTAATCGGGAACTGGCCAACATCGCCATCGTAAGAAACATAGGCATCGAGCAATTCGATGTTTTGCCCCATGTTATCTTCGCCTTTAGCAGTTAATTCACCGCCGCGTGCGAACGAAGCTTTGTCCATAGTCACCATATCATGGAAAACGTTTACACGAGCAAAGCCCATGAAGGCGCCCATGCTGGCTTCAAATTCTGACGTTAACTTGATCGGCGCACTATAAAGGTCTCCGCCTTCAAAGTTTAGGCGACCGTCATCCGAGTTGATCGAGCCATCAAAGTTTGGCGTCGTACCACCCTGTGCGTGGGACAAGTCCTGGCAAAATTTGGCGTAGGAATACGGGTTTGCACATGACGCAAAGTCCGGAGCACTTTCTACGTCATCCGCTATAACAATCTTTCCATCAGCGTTTGTATCAACAGCATCTGTCAACGAGAAATATTTATTCGTTTCAGCTGAACCGCCGTTTGAAACTGGAAGGTATTTAGTTTCCCGATCTTCCAGCAACATAGATGCACCCACAGACACGGTCGTGTCTACTTGAATATCAATTCCACCAAGGCGTATATTATACGCATTGGCTGAGGTGGCGGCGACTAGCCCCACGCTCACAAGCGCACTCATACCGAGTAAACGCATTTTACTTTTTAAATACATAGAGCCCTCCTCAAAACGCTCCCAACATAAAAACCGTATGCGCGTACTCCCATACGCCCTTCCCATACTAGCTTTTTCACCTAATAAGCTTGCAAAACAAAAACTGCCTACGTCAACAATAAATTAACTAAAAGAAAGTAATTTAATTCGATTGCTGCAGGTGGTGCAAAAATATCACACTGGTTTGCAAGGCGAAAACACACTGCCCAAACCCGCCAAGACGGTGAGATGAAAACTTTGCCCTAGACAAAAACCCGCAGTTTCGCTAGGAAAAACAACCATTAGGGTTCGCCGCTTTAGCTCAGTTGGTAGAGCACATCATTCGTAATGATGGGGTCAGGTGTTCAAATCACCTAAGCGGCACCCTTCCGGTTTGTTTATATTTTTTGCAGATTTAAAGCGCTTTCCGCTCCCGAGCGAGAGGGGCCGCTCCCAAGCGAGAGGGGCTTTATTCGACGATAAAGTTAATAATAAAGGGCGAGGTGGTGAAGCCTTCAGGAACGCCGTCATTCGCGTAGGGACCGGAAATATCCTCTCGGGCAGAGCCACCATTATCGGTCACAGCGAACTCGAGGGTAAGGCTGCTTGTTTCGTCCGTAATAACAATCGGTTCGTTCAAGGTAATCACACCAATAAAGGCTTGGCGACCGACGCACTCCCAGCGATCTTCGATGTTGACGCCATCGGCTGCGGTTAGGGCTCGACCCGCCGCATCGACAAGATAGGCATCGACCTTACCCGCCGCAAATGCAGTGTTGAGATATTCGCCGTCGCACTGGGTTTCCAAGGTAGAGGTTGATGTGCTGTCCACCATATATTCAGAAAACGCTGCCTCGTTTGTCGTCGCGCTCCCAAATTCGTCGCTATAATATGTCGTGCCATCCGACGTCACTTGGTTTTTCATCGTAATGAGATGAGACATCCATATATAAGGGAAACCATAACTTCCGCTTGGCGCAGACGTGAAGGTGCCCTCAAGGGGAACTGGTTTTTGCATAGCCGCAACAATGTCTACAACAAAGCCGGCAGGATTTTCGAAAACCTTATTGCAGGTCTCCGCTGAAAATGTGCCCGTACTCATTGGATCGCTTTTGCAAAAGCCTTGTTCGTAAATTCTGGCTTTGTATACATCTGGTGTATGTTTGCACGCGTAAGCGTCTACGGGGACGATGCGCCCGCTCGTGGCGCAAGTGGTAATCGCGCTTGCGTCTTCCGCTTGAGCCATATTGGCAGGAAAGAATAGCGCCAACAAAAATCCAAGTGCGCCAACAAAAGACATCGAAACCATCACGCGAAACATAAACAAACTCCCAAAAAGACATGTGCCTCAAGCTTACGCCTATTCAGCCTATTACATAGTTCAAGTGAACTTTTGGGTCGCCGCCCGCAAACACTCGGCCTAAGAACAGCTTAAGAGCCGCCTAAGACAAGGCTAGAGCGGCCGTGGGCGCCATCAACGCCGCCGCCTTTGGAGCTGTCTCAAATGGCGATTGCCATGAAACCTCGTCCAGCTTGCCGGTTACGGGACATATCGCTTGCCAGCTATCAAGGCGTAGACCGGCCGACATCCAGCCTGCCTCGGCGGGGGCGCGGCGAGCGCATTCACGCCAGTGCTGAGCTTGTTGGGCATCGTCCAAACCCGTTTCAGCTTCGGCCAGCAATAGGCACAAGCGACGCTCCATGAGGGTTTCCCCCTCTGGATGCGCTTGAGAGGCATGCGGCTCGAGCCAAGTTTTGGCCTGTCGCCAGCGCTCGCCGTCTAGGGCAATGCGCGCGCGCAAAATTTGCGCCTCTATATGGGATTTATGTTTGCCAATGAAACTCACCGCCGCACGTTGGCGCGTGGCCAAAGGCTGGTCGTTATAACAATCTAGCCAGGCTTCGGTAATTTCTGGATGCGGCGCGCGCGTCCAAGCTTGGCGCAGCGTCGCATGGGCTTTTTTCAAATCACCGCCGCGCGCCTGCAAGCGTGCCGCCAAAGCGGCGGCGGCATAAAACTCTGGGTCTTGTTTGATCGCCTGCTCAGCTCTTTTTCGGGCCGCCAATTGATCGCCAGGATCTTGCGTCGCCAACAGGCTTTGCGCTTCCGCCAGCCATAAAACCGCACGGCGACGTCTGATTTGAGCGCGCTTGCCAGCCCCATTTAAAACCCGCGACCATTGCCGCATCCAATCTTGTGCCGCCGACCAATCGCCGATTTGCACCGCCATAGCCATCAGCCCATCCAGCGCCCAGAGCGTTTTGGGCGCCAGCTCTAAAACTTGCAAAGCATAAGTGCCGGCCGTTTCCATATCCGCCACCGCCGCTCCGCGCGCCATATAGTAAAGTCCTTCGAGGCCGAGGGTCTTTTGTTCCAACGTCGCCTCGCGACGCAACATAGCGCGATAGTCAGCTTCGGCATCGGCATGGCGACCATCGAGCAAAGCCGCTTGCGCCGCCATCAGCCGAGGCAAGGCTTGATGGGGTAATTTTTGCCGCGCCAATCGCGTCGCGCCCTTGGCCGAAGCCGCATCGCCCCGCGCCAGAGCCATAAGCGCTTTGGCCAAAGCCGCCTCGCCATCGCGCCTTTGGGTCTCGCGCCGCTCGGCCCGCAAGCGTGCTGGCAAATGCCATAAAAATTGTGCCAGACCCGCAAACGCCAAACACATAAGGAAAACCGCAAAGCTCGCGCCTGCCAAAACCGCCGTGCGGGTTTCAAGAATATAGCCAGAAACCGAAAAGCTGACTTGGCCCGGAAGATTAGCAATCAAGGCCGCGCAAATGGCCAAACCGGCCAAAACAATAAACCCAAACAACAAGCGCATCATAAGGCGCCTCCGTCTGAATAAGCCGTCAGATCAGTCGTCAAATCAGTGGCTAAAAAATCTTTGCGTAATTGATACAAAATTGGCGCCATTTCCCCGTGCGCGCGCAAGTCTGCATAGAGCGCTTGCAGGCTCTCTATATTAGACGCGCGATTGGGTTGGCTGGTCAGCCCGTCCAAACGCAAAATTGCCGTGCGTGTTTTCGTCGAGGCGGCCGCATAATCGCCCGCCAAAATGAACTGATAGATTTGGCGCAAGTCATGGCGCAAGTCATCGCGAGTGCTCACATCGCGCGCTGTGGCCAAAGTAAGGGGGGGTAGTTCAGCCGCGGCCTGCGGTTCAACCTGCACGTCCACCAAGCCACCGGCGCGCGCGCGCAGCCAGTTTAGAAAAGCGGGCATTTTATCGAGATCAGCTTCAGGGCCGGCTTCGCGTGCTGAAGCGGCAGATGCGGTATCGGGTTCGGCGCGACTTGGCTCCCCCGAATTGGCCGCTAGCCACAGCGATTTGGCTTGCGCCGCAAGGCTCGCTTGGGTCGGCACGCCAGAATTTGCATGCAGTGCCAGCGCGCCAAATTGGCGTGACGTCAGCGAAGCCTGCAAGGGTTTGGTTTCTAGAAGTGGCGCGAATGTCGAACCGCTTTGCAGACGAACCAACAGCTCAGCCTTGAGGGCACGTTGTTTTAGAGCTTTGAAGATTTTCGAGGTCTTGGCGTTTTGAGCCTGATTTTTCGACGACACTGCCGAGCCATCTGCCTGATTTCGCAAGGCGGTGGCTAGCTGGTCTTGCGCGCCCAACAAAGCCAACCGCGTGGCCGCATGAGCGGCTCGCTCTTCTTGTAAAGTCAGCTCGCTATCTAACGCTGGCGGGGCATCTGGCTCGGACGCCAAAACCGGGGCTTCTGGCGAACCGGAAGCAACGACGTTTTCGTCTTCTATATAGGGGGCGATATAGGGGGCTATATCAGGGGCTTTTTTCAAGCTGGTTTCAGGCTCGCCAGAGGGTAACTCAAACGCCTCATCGTTTACGTCAGGTGCCGACTGCCAGAAGGTCGTGAAATCAGGCAGCTCTATGTCCGCTAGCGTCATATTGCGCGATTGGAAAACGGCGAACCCCGCCAAGCCCAAAGTCGCGCCGATCAAAAGCAAAAGGCTGACGCGATAGAGTAAGCGCCGCAAAGTGGCGAGAAAAAGCTGTGCCGCTCGGCCCAGCGCGGCAACGACATTATCTATCGTCCCGCCAAACCTGCCACCAAAGGCAAACGACACCAAAGCACCAAGGTAGTGTTTGGCCCGCGCCAAGCCACCTTGCTGCGCATGGTCGATGAGGGGCGGCATTCGCAATGTGTCGTCACTCGGCTGCTTTCTGGCAGCCTTTTTAGGCGCCGCGCGTTGCGCAGCGTCATCTTCGGGCGGCAAAACATCCCCCGCTTCGGTTTTTTTAGAACGACGTTTATTCATAACGAAATTATGCGTTTGTTTGCTGGTCTTGGCAATAATTGTGAGCCCACAATAGCTTGCGCCCCTATGCCATAGCGATCAATTGCAACATGCCTTCATTGTCGGGGGTCGGCGCGGTGCGAACCGGAAAGCCTGCCAGCTGCATCTGGTCGGCGATTGGGGCAGACAAACAATAGGCGGTCGGCTTTGGCGGGCCGAGGTCTGGTGTATGCGCCCTATATAGAGACACAAAGATTTGCGCGCTGCGTTTGGAATATAGCAATACCCCGTCAAGCGGCGCTTCCTCGTCGGTTAAGGCGGCTTCGGCCAAAGGGGTGAGCGCCTCGGCCGCGACCGCTTGATATAAAACGGCTTTATCTAACGAGACCGAAGTTTGGCTGAGCAGGCCCGCAAGATCGCCCGCCTGATGGCGCCCCGCGATATGCAAAACATGCGTGCCTTGAAAACTTGACTTGATTTCAGCCGCGAGACTTTCCACATCTCCCCCCGCTTGATGAACCAACGGCCAATTGAGCTTGGCCAGCGCGGCGCAAGTTTGTGGGCCCACGGCATAGGCAGGCTTCTTGGCCCAAAGGTCATAATCGCGTTTATCGGCAAACCGCGCGGCCATAGCACTGACGCCATTGGCGCTGGTGAAGACCAAAGCCTGCACGCTATCTGGTTCGGGTAGCGGCGTGTCATTGGGCTCAATATAGATGGCGGGGGAGATAATAATATCGTGGCCTCGAGCGGCCAATTGCTCCGCGAGGGGAACGGCGTCTGCGGCTGGGCGGGTTACCAAAAGGCGCATCAGCTCACCAAATGAGGGGCTTGGTCGCGCAATTGCGCCGCCAAAGCTTGACCTATAGTAATCGCGTCTTGGCGGGGCCCCGTGCTTATACCTTCCACGGCCTCTTGCCCATCTTCGCTGAGCAGGCGGCCATGCAGCGATATCGTGTCATCATCCAAAGTTGCACCCCCCAAAGTTGCATAAGCCGCGATGGGGGTGCGGCACGAGCCATCTAGGGCATTGAGGAAACTGCGTTCCGCGGCCACGCAATCGGCCGTATCTGCGCAATGCAAAGCGCGCAACCAAGCAAGCATTTGGGTGTCGTCGCTGCGACATTGGACAGCCAAGGCGCCTTGTCCGGCGGCCGGCACAATTTGTTTTGGGTCGAGCGCCAAAGCGGCATCTGGCGTTAGTGCCAGACGGTTTAGCCCAGCGGCGGCCAGTAAAGTGGCGTGGAGATTTTGGGTCTCCAAGCGTTGCATGCGCGTGCCAACATTGCCGCGCAAAGGCTCAATATGAAGGTCAGGTCGCGCGGCCAAAAGCTGCGCCCCACGACGCAAAGAGGCCGTGCCAAGGCGCGCGCCTTGCGGCAAGTCTTCAAGGCTTTTGAAAGCCAAACCAGCGCGTGGCACCAAAACATCGCGCGCATCTTCGCGGGGTAAAATGGCGCCAAGGGTTAAGCCGGCAGGGCTGACCGTGGGTAAATCTTTTAACGAATGCACCGCAAGATCGAGCGAGGCGTCTCGCAAGCCCGCTTCCAATTCTTCCGTGAACAGGCCTTTGCCGCCAATCTCAGCGAGCTTGCGGTCTAGGTTGGTGTCCCCTTTGGTGATGATTTTTTCCAGCTCAATCGTGCCTTGGGCCCAACCATGTGCTTCGCTTAAAGCGTGCGCGACTCTTTCGCTTTGACACAGAGCCAAAGGCGACGCGCGCGTACCAAGTTTTATCTGGCGCTGGGGGTCGGCTGTCTGCACGGTGCGGGTCCTTTGGCGGTTCATCGATTGGGTTACTTCTATCGTTGGGGCGAATGACGTTCTATAGTGGGTACATATAGAGCCATGGTGGCTGGCTGACCATAATTTATTCGGCTAAAATGTATAGAGGGGTCGCATGAGCGCACGCCAAATAAAGGTATTGGGATTGGAATCGAGCTGCGATGAAACCGCGGCGGCCGTGGTGCGCCTGACCCTTGATGATGCGGGCCAACTGGCGGGGCCGGGTGACATATTATCCAACCAAGTTTTGAGCCAGATTGACCTGCACGCCCCCTATGGCGGTGTGGTGCCCGAAATTGCGGCCCGCGCCCATATTACCCATATGGACCGCTTGGTCCAACAGGCCCTCGCACAAGCCGAGGTAACGCTCGACGACCTCGATGGCGTGGCGGCCACGGCAGGGCCAGGTCTCATCGGCGGTGTGTTGATTGGGCTGACCATGGGCAAAGCTTTGGCACTTGCCGCCAATAAACCATTCATCGGCATTAATCATTTAGAAGGCCATGCGCTGACCGTGCGGATGACCCAAGCGGTTGCCTTTCCTTATTTATTATTGCTGGTATCGGGCGGCCATTGCCAATTACTCGGGGTGACGGGGCTGGGCCAATATCAAGAATTGGGCAGCACCATGGATGATGCCGTAGGGGAAGCCTTCGATAAAGCTGCTAAACTTTTATCGCTTGGGTATCCAGGTGGCCCGGAGATTGAACACTGGGCGAAAAAAGGCAATGCGGATGCCTATCCCTTGCCGCGCCCTCTGATTGACCGACATAATTTGGATACCAGCTCGCGGGCCGAGCTAGCTTGTGAGTTTTCTTTCTCGGGGCTGAAAACAGCCCTGCGCCAGAGAGCCGATAAATTGGCGCCACTAACGGATGCCCATGTCAGCGATCTGGCAGCGAGTTTTCAAGCGGCCGTGATGGATTGTTTGGCCGACCGCACGCAAAATGCCATGCAGATTTTTCGGATGTTGCATAATTTATCGGGCGAGGTTCCGCTTGTCGTGGCTGGCGGCGTGGCGGCCAATCAGGCTCTGCGCGCGCGGCTGGAAACCGAGGCGGGCGCGCAAGGCTATTCGCTGTGCGTGCCACCACCGGCCTTATGTACGGATAATGCAGCGATGATTGCTTGGGCTGGCGCCGAGCGAATGGCTGG
>TARA_B110000971_G_scaffold61816_1_pt1 | contig 12096 bp, 9 predicted proteins | sample TARA_B110000971 | Tara Oceans TARA_B110000971 (sample SAMEA4397842) | marine metagenome | biome: Polar Biome; feature: [SRF] surface water layer (ENVO:00010504); material: water (ENVO:00002006), including particulate matter (ENVO:01000060) such as... | depth 5 m | reverse complement strand
CCTCTCAAAGACCCGGCGACAATGATTTCAGTTACCTTGCAATACTGCTTTAGAGAAGCTCAAGATAACGACGAATGGCGGGCGTTTGTCGCCTATTGCGGACTGCAAGGTGAATACCTTTTGCTGCAAGATGAATCGCAATGCTTCGACGATATAAAAATTGGGGCGCAAGGTGGGCGGTTTAAAGTTGATGATGTGAATTTTTGTAGTTCACTTATTATCGGCATGGTTCGGCACGTTACACGCGAGATCGCACAGGGTCGTTTAACGCGAAGCGCGATGAGTGAAACCACTCGCTATATCTTGCGGATGTTAGGCATTCCGGATTTAGTCGCAAAAGCGCTAACGCAAAGCCCTCTACCACCTATTGCCGCACCGAAAAGAAATCCGTTGCAAGCAGCGCTTATTACCCCCGAGGAAACACCAACGCTAACGCCTGCCAAGCCCTATTTAAGCCTCGAGAAAATGAGACTTCTTGAAGTAAAACGCAAATCTGTCTGATGATAAAAACCAGTGGCTTAAACCCGCCCTAACTCGAATGCATTGGCAATAAGTTCATAGGATCTCGCTCGATCTTCGTAGTCATGACAAATCGTAACGATGACCAATTCTTTAACACCGTGGTCAGCTGCTAACGCCTCCAATTGATGCTTCACCTTATCCGGTGTGCCGGCAATCAGATTCTTACTCTTCGCAGTGATACGTGCTTTTTCTGAATCGGTGTAGGCGTAATTCATTGCTTCTTCGATTGAAGGACAGGGACCAGGGTCGCCCTTTTCAAATCGTAAGCGCCATAAATCACGACAGGCTGCCAATTGATCGGCGCGTGCCTGTGTATCAGCACAAATGGCGAAAACACCAAGATTGGGCCGGGGTGTGACATTCGCCTCAGTACAATTGCGAACATATTGATCAATGCAGGCTTTGCTTTGATCAGGCGCTATGAAATGGGCAAATGAATAAGCCATACCAAAGTGCGCCGCATAGATAGCGCTTTGTGGACTTGAACCGAGCATCCACATCTCAGGCATGGTGGATGTTCGAGGTGTCGCTTCAACCCGTTCCAAACCTTTCGTGAGGGCAGGCTCACCTGCCAAAAACGCTTTTAGATCCGCGACTTTATTGGCAAAGTATTCAATACCAATTTGAGATCCGTAAGCCAGCGCCTGGGCGGTCACCTGATCGCTACCAGGTGCACGTCCTATACCCAGATCAATTCGATTAGGGTACATGGTTTCGAGTAGCTTAAAGTTTTCAGCAACCTTGTAAGGACTATAGTGCGGCAGCATGATGCCGCCGGATCCGACCCTGATGGTTTTAGTCTCGGCAGCAATACGACTAATAAGGATTTCGGGTGAACAACCAGCAAAACTATTGGAGCCGTGGTGCTCCGCTAGCCAGACGCGCGAATAGCCGAGACTTTCTGACAGCTGTGCAAGCTTGACGCTCTCATTAAGCGCGTCAGCTGCTGTGCCGCCAGAACGTATCGGAGACTGATCAAGTACACCCAGATCAAGCATGACTTAATGCTTTAAAGCCCGAGTACCATCTTCGCCATAATGTTGCGTTGGATCTCGTTTGATCCGGCGTAGATGGACACTTTTCTTGTATTAAAGTAGGACGGTGCAGCACTACTGGCATACTCAGGACCAATGGGCTCAAAGTTAACGCCTTTCAAGGAGCCTGTATTATCAAACGGAATCATGTAGTTGCCGACGGCTTCCGTCATTAATTCAGTTAAAGCCTGCTGAAGTTCCGTTCCTCGGCACTTCAAAAGTGACGATTCTGGACCGACGTTTGCGCCCGTCGACAGACTGCTAAGGATCCGTAACTCAGTAAACTCCATCGCATGGATATCGATTTCGATCTGATTAAGTTTCTTTTGAAAATTTTGGTCTTCGGATAACGGTGTGCCATCGGAACTTCGCTCTGTTGCGGCGATAGTCCGAAGGTTCGCTAGACTCGCTTTGAGACCGTGCGAATAAGCATTACCGCGCTCAAACTCAAGCAGGTACTTGGCGTAGGTCCAACCCTTACCCTCTTCACCGACAAGATTGCCAACAGGCACTCTGACGTCAGCAAAATGTACTTCGTTAATTTCCTGATGTCCCTCTGGTGGTCCATCAATCGTGACAATCGGCTTCACTTCGATACCTGGGCTGTGCATATCGATTAGCAGGAATGAAATGCCCATCTGACGTATACCGTCTGAGCTTGTTCTAACCAGACAGAAAATCCAGTCGGCGTATTGACCAAGGGTATTCCACGTCTTTGCGCCGTTAACAACATAGTGGTCGCCATCAAGTACCGCCTTGGTGCCCAATGAAGCGAGGTCCGAGCCGGCACCGGGTTCTGAGTACCCCTGACACCACCAAACATTGGTTGCCAGAATATCAGGCAAGAATCTATCTTTTTGTTCCTGCGAGCCATATTCCATAATGACAGGCGCCACCATCGATTGACCAAAAGGCATTACATGCAACGTGCCAGCAGAAGCCATTTCCAGATCGTAGAGGTAACGTTGAGTCGCCGTAAACTCCGGTCCACCATACTCGGCAGGCCAATTCAGGCCAGCCCAGCCCTTCTTGTGAAGTGCTTGCTGCCAATAGATATGGTCTTCCTTATTAATATGGCCATTGGCGCTTCTTGACGCGCGTTGACGCATTTCTTCCGGATAGTTTTCTTTGATCCAGCTGCGCACTTCTTGCTGAAATGCAAAGTCTTCATCACTAAATTTCAGGTCCATAACCACTCGTTCCCGTTACTAAAAATTGATCATTATAGAGAAGTCACACAAAGATGCCACGCATCTCCTTATGACGCTTTTTCAACAAGACTTCGACCCACTACTTTCAATGCCAAAGTCTCTTCCGTACCTTCAAAAATCGATAATACTCTGGCGTCTAGCCAGTAGCGACTTACCGCTGTTTCTTCGGCATAACCCATGCCACCGTGAATTTGCATCGCCTCACGTGTGATCCACTCGGACGCCTTACATGCCAGTAGCTTGACTAAACTTGCCTCCATTTGGCCTTGCCCTTGGTCCATAAGTCGGCCTACTTTGTAGGTGTATTGACGACAGGCAGCCAGCTTCGCGGCCATAAGAGCAAGTTTGGTTCGCGTCAACCCGTAGCTCGAAATGGCTTGGTTAAAAACTTTGCGATCGTTGGCGTAGCTGATGGCCTTTTCGAATGCCGCTTGCATAAGTCCACAGGCTCTAGCAGCGGTCTGTATCCTGCCGCCCATAAGGCCTCTCATCGTGAAGTAAAAGCCTTTTCCAAGTCCTTTCTCCTCACCGATGACGTGACTGTCTGCGACAAAAAAGTCATCAAAAAATAACTGGTAAGAATGCATCGCGGTAGCCAATGGTCGGTATCGCCACGCCAGACAGCTTGCCGCCGTGGTCCTGTTCATAGCTAAACTCATGCTCGTCGGTTGACGGCTTCTCTACCATGAATAAAGAAAGCCCCTTGTGACCTATTGTTGGGTCATTATTTGTACGTGCCAATGTGAGCAGCACACCGGCTTTACCGGCAAATGTGCTCCATGTTTTCGCCCCGTTTAAACGCCAGCCACCTTCAACTTGGGTTGCCTTCAGTTTCATCGACGCAACATCTGAGCCATAGTCAGGTTCTGTCAGCGCGATACCGCACAAGGGTTCGCCTTGTGCCAGTTTGGGTAACCAGTAATTTTGTTGCTCAGGCGTGCCGCCCTCGATCAATGCACGGGCCATAATCTCCGGTCGTGTAATAAGGCTGCCTGCGCCGCCCAATGAACCCCGCGAGAGCTCCTCGGTGACTACGATCATTCCCAAACTGTCTTCGTGATCATCAGGTAGTAATCCACCAAATCGCTCTGGTACCGACAAACCAAAACAGCCAAGCTGCTTTAGCCCGTTCAGAATTTCCTCTGGAATGATTAAGTCTTCCCGGTGGATTGACTCTGACAGTGGCACCACAACATTATCGGTAAACTGTCTAAAAGTATCGGCCATCAACTGCTTCTCTTCGCCGAGTCCACGCTCGCCCAAAGGCTGTGCATCGTTTGCAATTAACTCGCCTAATTCATTCGAATAACCTGCACTTAAGAAAGGTGCCGTCACTGCAAAAGCATGACTTTCAAATTCAAAGTTAGCCGCCGCCAGTCCTAGGTCATGACTACTGCGTTTTAAACGGGCAATGACGTTCACGATGACATCAGCCGCAAAAAGATTCGCCAAGGCTTTTTCACGATCGCCTTGTTCAGCGCTATAGCTGAGAAAGTTATCCGCGGTCTGTACTTCTGCATAACAAAAGGACAAGTCGTAGAGCGCTGGCTGATGGTCATCCAGTTTCGTCGTGTCAAAAACACCGTTATCGCTACAAATCAGCTTAATATTTGAAAGGGCCAGGTCGATTAAAGACTGGCACGTTGTTAGCACTTCTTTCATTACAATGTCGTTATCCTAATGGTTCGTTTATCAGCGCTGCGTATTTAATGGCGATTGTTGTACTTCCCAACATTATCTACGATTACCAGGGAAGAATAGATCCCCTGCCGCTATGATTTAGTTATTCTATTTTCGATAATTTTTAGAAATGAGCGTCCTCTCAACTCTTCGAGCGTTAGCCCCGTTTGCAAAGCCTCTGTTTCAGTAATTGCACCACAAGCAACGCCGTTAACGAAAAAGTTAACAAGTCCCTGTCCGGTTGCGGCATCATCGAATGTATTACCAACCATCGATGCTTGCGCCGCCTTGTCGATAAATGTGCGCAATCTTTCTGACGATGCCTCTAGCCCCGTTAAGAAAAAATAATAGACAGCTGCGAAGCGAACCGGAATTTGCGCAGGATTTAAATCCCAACCTTGATAAATACCCCGTTCAAGTGAGTGCTGAATGTTGTCGAAGTGTAATTTCCAAGCATCAGCGACGACACGTTTATTTTCTTCGCGCTGAGATTCAGATAGCAGGTCTCCTTTGTGAGGCGCTATCGGCATAATATTTGTAATGCCGTCGATAATCGCAACATCGGTTCCCATCAAGCTGGCCAACATCATCTGACGCGCAAAATCCACTGACGCATGTGTATGGCTTTGAAAGGTTGATGCAACATTACACGTTGCTGTGTAGTCGAATGTACCCAAAACAAAGCCGGTGACACGGCCGTTACCCGCTTTGACCATGGCAGGCATTGCAAGCCGACCATCTGCATCAAAGAGGCTTTGGACGTTTTCGAGCATCAGTTCGATTCGAATGCAGCCGGCTCGCAATAAAAGTTTATGCTCCAACAAGGTCAAAAACGCATGGAGTACTTCAACCTGAGTTGGCGAGATCACCTTTGGCAATGTGACGGTGAAAGATTGTGGCAATTTTCCCTGCGTGCTCGTTACTAAACGCGTGACAAAAAGATCCAGCGTTCGCAGCGACCTAACTTTAGCTTCTTCCGAAAGTGCTTTGATTCGTATACCTACAAAGGGCGGTAAATGTCCGGCCAGAAGTGCTTCCGCCATGGCCGAAGACGCACTCATTGCGTGCCCATCTTCTTGCTCATCGCTTCTTGAGCCGTAACCGTCCTCGAAGTCGACGCGATGATCTTCAATCGCCTGCGTTGCTAACTTGGCTGTTACACGGTCGAACACTGTCTTTGCAATCCATGCATGTGATCCGTATTGCCTCACCTCCGTCGGGTCCGCATCAAGGCCCAAATTCTTAGCCATCGCTGTATATTCAGGTGCAAATGTTTGGAAATGTTTGACCGCAAGAGATGATATTTTTGCACCGGTGCCTGCGCCGTAAAGGTTAGCACCGCCGTAAACTGTGTGAATAGGTTGTCGGCTAACCTGCAAGCCAGGAAATTGAGCGTCAAAAAGCCGGTTGGCAACCGACAGCCGACTAAGTAGTGAATCTACGTCGGCAGATTGCAGCGATTCTGTCATGGCGTCTTCTGTCAAGGTCAGCCCCGTGATTTAAAAAGCGCTTAGTCTAGCCTATTCGCGAACCGACATCTAAGGTAATTGGCGAACATTATTGCGATCTCCCCGCGCCTTAAAATGTAACGATGTCGTCCTACCTCGTCATGCATTTTTAGTGGATTTCCGGTATTGTTCGCCCTGAATTTACTGTGCCCAACCGAGCCTTGTCATGACCCCGAATATCGATGTTGTAAAAGACTATTTTTTTGAATTACAGACGAAAATTTGCGATGCGCTTGGTGAGATCGATGCACGAGGCAGTCTAACAACGGAAACGGGTAACGTTGGCTTCAGTATCGAAGATATCAAGCAAGACAACGGTTCACATTCGAGACCTCGCGTGCTCGATGGGCATCACATCGAAAGAGGCGCAGTTCAGTACTCTCATAGTATTGGCGCCAGCCTGCCGTCGGCTGCAAGTGAACGAAACCCTCATCTAGCGGGACGTGGCTTTCAAGCAGCAGCTATTTCAATGATCATGCATCCTCGAAACCCCTACGTGCCAACCTTTCACGCCAATCTGCGGTTCTTCATTATCGATGAAGAAAACTGGTACTTCGGTGGTGGTTTCGATCTGACACCCTACTACCCCTTCCGTGAAGATGTCGTGCATTGGCACCAGCACGCAAAAGCTGCCTGTGATCCGTTCGGTGAAGATGTCTATCCAAAACTAAAAAAGTGGTGCGATGAATACTTTGTCCTTACTCATCGTAATGAGGCGAGAGGCGTTGGAGGACTTTTCTTTGATGATTGGACCCAAGGTGGTTTTGAGCAAAGCTTGGCATTTACGAAAAGTATCGGCGACGCAATTCTTCCAGCTTACGTGCCGATACTAGAAAAACGATTGGATACACCCTACGGCGAGCGGGAAGAAGAGTTTCAATTATATCGTCGAGGTCGGTATGCGGAGTTTAATCTCGCGATAGACAGAGGTACTCGCTATGGTCTGCAGTCAGGCAGAAGGATCGAATCCGTATTAGCATCAATGCCGCCTAGAGCAATTTGGAAATACAACTGGCATCCGCAGGCAGGTACACCGGAAGCTGAACTTTATGATGATTTCCTGCCGGTGAGAGATTGGATCTAGCGCAAGTGCTGAACAACCTTTCACTGTTCCTTTAGCTAGAGACGCTTAACGAGAGCCGCTAGCAGGATTACTTGTCAAAGCTATAGATTCTGTCCAGCGTACGCCTCTACCGCTCGCCAAACTCGCATGAGGTTTGCGCCGAGTATTTTCTCAATATCGGCTTGCGAATAACCTCGCTGTATCAAACCATCGATAAAATTTGGATAGTCGCTCACGTCTTTAAAACCGATCGGCAGAGAGTCACCAACGCCATCAAAGTCAGACCCAATTCCTATGTGATCGATGCCGGCAATTTTGACAACATGGTCGACATGATCAAGCACGTCGGTCATTGTTGCGAACGTGAGTGGGTTCTCCTTGTATATCTTCATGGCTGCGGCGCGAGCTTCGTCTGATGTCGGATCAATATTATTTTCCGCAACGTAAGCCTTTACGATTGCGGTCCTATCATCCGAGCTTTGGCGCGATGCTGCTGAGATAAACGTTGAACCTATATTGAGTTGCATGACACCTCCATTGCTAGCCAATGCACGTAACATGTCGTCGTCCATATTCCTCTCGAAGCCGGGAACAAAGTGTCTCGCAGAAGAATGAGACGCAATCACCGGTGCCTGGCTAATACGGATCACATCATAGAAGGCATCGTCTGAAACGTGGGAGACGTCGACCATCATGCCAATACCATTCATTGCTAGAACCAGTATCTCGCCAAAGTCGCTCAGTCCAGCCCACTGTCTTTCTTCATCGTAGGACGAGTCAGAGATGTGATTGCTCTTCGAATGCGTCAAGGTGATGTAACGAATACCACGATCGTGGAAATGTCTTAACAGCGTCAAGTCGCCGGCGATGGGAGCACCATTTTCCATGCCCAAAGCCAAACCTACTTTGCCGCTAGCGATTGTCGTCATCGCATCCGATGTCGAAGCAACGAGGCTAAATTTATCAGGATGCTCAGCGACAATATTCTCAACATCATCGATTAACTTATCGGCCAGTTCCGTCGCACCACCCGCAGCATCGACTGACGCTGGGATGTAAATTGACATAAACGGTACGTTCAAGCCACCTTGTTTGGCCCTTGGGTAATCGAACTCGCCTGACTCTGTCGCAGAGCCTACATCTGCTGGTTTGCGATGTAGCCGAAAAGGTACGTCAATGTGCGTGTCAACGATTAAGTATTTGTCTGCTATTTCAGCGCCAGTCAGAACAACGTCATCGGCGGCCTGATCCGGGGTGACTTGGACACATGCTGTCAGCAGACAGACGATTGAAATAATACTAAATTTTTTCATGGATCGGCCCAAAAAAGTATGTAGATAGGCTATGACTATACGCTAATTTCACGATGCGGCAGTGACTGGATGTCAGTATGCTAAGCAGTATTAATGAAATAAATATTCTGGAATAAGCGACAGGTTGAATTGAAACCCGCGTCACATTCGCATTAAAGTGCGTCTTCCCTATCAATTCATTGTGTTCTGTTGGATATCGAATGTTGAAAATCGCCAGTAAATTACCGCATTTAGGCACAACGATCTTCACCGTCATGTCACAAATGGCAAGCGAATATAAGGCGATCAATCTATCCCAGGGTTACCCCGACTTTGACGTACCCGAGCCATTACTTGCACTGATGACAAAGTATTTGAATGCGGGCATGAATCAATACCCTCCGATGACGGGTGTACCCTATCTTCGTCAGCAGATCGCGGTCAAAGTAGAAAATCTGTATGACTGCAAAGTCGATAGTGAGACCGAAATCACAGTGACGTCGGGCGCGACAGAAGCTCTATTCGTTGCCATCCAAGCAACGATTCAGGCAGATGACGACGTTATTGTATTCGATCCTGTTTACGACTCTTATGAACCTGCGATTCAATTAGCAGGTGGGCGAGCGATTCACGTTCCTCTCGATGATCAGTTCAACATTAATTGGGATCTGGTGCGTGCAGCAATGACAAGCCGGACACGGATGATTATTGTTAACTCACCTCATAACCCTAGCGGAAGCACGCTTAAATCGGATGATTTAGATCAGCTTCAAGCGTTAACCGAAGACACAAATATTATTGTGCTTTCCGATGAGGTCTATGAGCATATGGTATTCAATGGCTTACCCCATGAAAGTATATTAACGCGCCCGAAACTCAAACAAAGAGCATTTGTGGTTTCGTCTTTTGGTAAGACCTACCATGCTACGGGCTGGAAGGTGGCTTATTGCATCGCCCCAGAAGCGTTAAGCAAAGAGTTTCGCAAGGTTCATCAATATGTCACTTTTACCACGCACACGCCGACTCAATGGGCGCTGGCCGAATATATGGAAAGCCATCCTGAGCATTACCTTGAGCTGCCTCAATTCTATCAAGCAAAGCGGGATCTCTTTCTTGAAGAAATGAAAGACTCACGATTCAAGCTTTCACCGTCACAAGGTACTTATTTTCAGCTTGCTGACTACGGTGAAATATCAGACAAATCGGACGTTGAATTTGCCAACTGGCTAACGCAAGAAATGGGTGTTGCCGCAATTCCGATTTCGGTTTTCTACGAAAAGCCCGTCTCGGGGAGACACGTCAGATTCTGTTTTGCTAAGGACGATTCTACAATTAAAGCCGCTTGCAAGATTTTACGGGAGTTGTAATCCGTTGAAAAAACAATTCACCGTTACCGTCGTGCAATCTAATTTAGTCTGGGAGGATGTTGCCGCTAATATTGATCATTTCGATAAGCTTTTGTCGGTTGAAAAGTTACGCTCTATTTCTACTGACCTTATTTTATTGCCTGAAATGTTTACCACAGGTTTTTCTATGCGCTCGCAAGCGTTGGCTGAAAGTATGCACGACAGAACAGCAACTTGGCTTAAAGAAAAAAGCGTGGCATTGAACTGCGCCATCGCAGGAAGCGCAATTATTGCTGATGAAGAAAAATACTTTAATCGGTTTCTATTAGCACAACCGAATCAAGAACTTGTTTGGTACGACAAACGTCATTTGTTTCGGATGTCGTCGGAGAATGATCACTACTCGGCCGGACAATCGCATCAATGTTTAGAGATTCAAGGACTCATGCTAAGTCCGCAAATTTGTTATGACCTGCGATTCCCGGTCTGGACACGTAACCCTTTACCAACGGAACCAGGTCACTATCAAATACAAACGTTTGTTGCCAACTGGCCAGCCCGCCGACGCAATCATTGGTTAAAATTATTGCAGGCACGCGCGATTGAAAACCAATGCTATGTGGTCGGTGTGAATCGTATCGGAACTGATGGCAATGGCGTCGAGTACTGTGGCGACAGCGTCGTCGTTGATTTTCACGGAGACATCATTCTTGATATGAAGTCAAAAGCGGGACTAGGTCATATTACATTCGATATGGATGCACTTACCGCCTACCGCCGCGACTTTTCAGCTTGGAAGGACAGCGATAAGTTTCTTACGGATACCTAAAGGCCCACGAAAACCCAGATTCGACAGACCTGCGTTTATATTGCTACTAGCGCCGCTAGATCGCTGTATTTAGATACTTAATGTTCGTCATGTTAAGATGCCGCCAGATATCGATTTTGGAGATGAAAACATGTCACGCATCAAGTTCGGCGCTTTTCTCGCGCCCCACCACCCCATAGGAGAGCATCCTATGTTGCAGTTTCAACGAGACATAGATCTTGTTGAGCACCTTGATCGGCTTGGTTACGACGAATTTTGGTGTGGCGAACATCATTCCACCGGTTGGGAAACGATTGCATCACCCGAAATGTTTCTCGCGGCGGCGGGTCAACGAAGCCACCGAATCAAACTCGGCACCGGCGTCATCTCCCTGCCCTATCATCACCCCTACAATGTCGCCCAACGTATGGTTCAGCTTGATCATATGACAGGCGGCAGAGCCATTTTTGGTTCCGGTCCAGGAGCATTGCCGAGTGACGCATTTACACTCGGTATTGATCCAATGACTCAACGTGATCGACAGGACGAAGCCATTGGTGTCATCAAGCGGCTCATGAAAGGTGAAGCACGTTTCGATCATGAATCAGAATGGTTCACCTTGAAGAATGCTGCATTACAGTTGTTACCGCTTCAGGAAGACATGGAGTTTGTTGTCGCTTCAATGATTAGTCCGTCCGGCATGACCTTAGCCGGTAAATATGGTGCCGGGGCTCTCTCGATTGGTTCAATGTCGACGGCTGGATTGCAATCATTACCGCTTCAATGGAGTTTTGCGCAGGATAGTGCTGAGAAACACGGCCAGTCTGTCGATCGCTCAAATTGGCGTATCGTCATGAATTTTCACATCGCCGAGACAAGAGAACAGGCAAGAGAAGAAGCCAAACACGGTCTCATGAAATGGCACAACGAATATACGGTTGGCACTCTGATGCGACCGGGCGCCGAGATCTATGATTCACCCGACGAAGCCGTAGATGATATGGCCTTTGGCGACAACGCTGCGATAGTTATCGGTACACCCGATGACTTAATCGATTCTATCCGCAAGATGCATGAACTCACCGGTGGATTTGGCACCATTATTGGATTTGTTCATGATTGGTGTACACCCGAGCAAAACTTCAGAAGCTGGGATCGAGTTGCCCGTTATGTTGTACCTGAGATAAACGGCTACCTGAACGCTTATAGAGAGTCGCGACAGGACGTGATTGACAATAGGGAAGTCTTTGACCGGGCCGGTGAAGCCGTTGTCTCAAAGATTATGGAAAACGAAAAGGCTGTTAAGGCCCTTAGTGAAGAAGCCAATGCTGGCTCCGCGATTCAGAGCCATAATGCCCCTGATCTGAGTAAGGTCGGCAAATAACCCAAGCCTTTTCGCCAACGCCATCCACATCCTGCCATGAGCCTCATCGGCATTATGATGATGTGGATATCGTTGCGGGTACTTGTCACGTGAATTTTGGCATGTAAGGTTCGATATCCTGTTGCCCGAGTGTTAGATTTATTAACGCTACTAAGGGTAACGGGAGATCTTCATGGTTGAACTGAAAATTCCAAGAGCGCACTCTAACGATTGGTATGACAACCTAGCGAACAACCAAGCAGGTTATT
>TARA_B110000971_G_scaffold200154_1_pt1 | contig 12114 bp, 10 predicted proteins | sample TARA_B110000971 | Tara Oceans TARA_B110000971 (sample SAMEA4397842) | marine metagenome | biome: Polar Biome; feature: [SRF] surface water layer (ENVO:00010504); material: water (ENVO:00002006), including particulate matter (ENVO:01000060) such as... | depth 5 m | reverse complement strand
TGCTTTTGGTTTTCACCCTTCTCCGAAAGTGTGCGCTCCAACTTTTGAAAAAGTTTGGCCGCGACTGTTTGCCGGGGCCCTGACTGTACCGGATACGCTTCACTTGTCGTGGACCACGTGCAGATGGTATGAACAACGCTCCGGAGACCGTTTGTTCGGTCCTGAAGCTTCAGCACCGAAGATGACTCGATAATTTTTTCCGCGTCTTTAAAGTCGCTGCTCGCGAGCACTTTGTCAAGAAGCAAAACGACGTCCAGCCGACGGTGCGAAATCGCGGTGGGCGACGCCGCGCACCGCAGTGATTCGATCCGTTTCTTGACAGCATCCAGGCTGGTAGCGAGACGAGCAGGTATTTGCACGCCCGGATAGCACAGTCTCAGTTCGTTGAGTGTCGGAAGCTCAACCTTTAGCACGACAAACGCGTTGGGGCATTCGCCCAGTAAGTCTCGCAAGATGGAAAACGCGACACCCACGGCGCGTTCGTCCAACCTCATGGTGGGTGTGTTTCGTCCTGTATTTGTCGCCCTTGGATCTCCGCTACTCTGCTGTAAGATGTTTATACACGCTGTGGCAAGCCGTCCAGTCAATCGATGCATCCGGATGGCGAACGGAACGAAAGGAACGAGAATCAAGAGCAGTTCGCCGGTGACAGGCGCCGCTTGCTCAGCCCCAAAAAGCTCGCGCGACCTCTCCATCATCTCGATCATATGCGTCAAGAACAACTCCTGGTCGAGTATACCAGCAGAGACACACCATCTGACTAAAGCAAGAATGTAGTCCCATTTACTTTCGTGCGAAAGCTTTTGGGTACCGGCGCCTTTGTCGTTCCCGCGTTTCGCGGGTTGTGGAACAAAACCTTCGCGAAGCAATTCGCCGATGTACTGACACAGGTCCTTGGTCCACACGCTCGATCGCTCCGCAGCAGACTTGGTGCGATTGAGATAGATGATCTTCACTAACCACAGAGCTCGCGGCATGGGAATCTGGTGGTTGATGAGCGCCTCAAACAGTTTGGACTGCCGCAAGCCGTGCGGCACCGTCCTCGCCAGCTGCTGGAGTGGCAGACTCTCAAGAGACTTCATGAAGGCGTACACCCCGTCTCCCTTGGTGTGCACGAGCTCGGGCACACCAGCGGAGCTGAGCTTGTCGGGTCCGTCTAGCGGAACGCCATACTCCTCCGCAGGACGCAACCCGCTCTTCCTGTTCCTCAGTATCCTTCGAGCACGAGCCTCGACCTGCTGCTGAAAGTCCACCATGTGCCCACTTTGCCATCGTGCATCCCCCGCAGCGCTCAACCAAGACTCGGCGAACACCGGCTGGTCTCCAAGCCGTTCGCACAAATCCAAGTGCCCTTCCTGTATTTGTTTCGAGTTCATTCTCGACGTCTCGACCCAAGTCAATCGCCGTGAGGAGGGCTCGACCCCTTCTGGGGAGGGTTTGGGAGGGACGAAGATCCGGTTGCGAGGAGAGACAAGTTTTTTTTGATTTTTTTGACGAGAGCGAATCGACTAAATCGACTCGTTTCCTCTTGCTAAAAGTGACATCGCTCGGTTTGACCTCGCCCGTCACTTCGCCAAGCACGCAGAGGTTGTTTGTTGGCGATGTCTCGTTGAGTTGTCCTTAACGTGACGTAGGCAAGCGAGGGGTGTGTTTCCTGGAGTGATTGGTGTGGCGTATCCAACTCCTGGACGAGAGCTTGGATGCCCGACATGGCAATGGCCAAGTGCGTTAAAAGCGTCCCAAAGGGCGGCACCGAAAAGGAAAGCCTCGAGAAGACCGTGAAGAGTGGATCTTTGGTTGCCCTGTTCGTGTGTGCCATGCTTCTGATTGTGTTGTCTGGAGCGTTCAAGCCAGCGGTGGATATGTCGTCGTTAACGCCGACGGAGCGAGACGCCATGCGAACGGGAAACCTGAAGTCATCCCTCATCGCCGTGTGTGCGTCGTATTTGTTGTACTCTGCGTTGCAAGGGCCAAATACGCACATGGTGCGGCCTCATCCGGCGGTTTGGAAAGTCATGCACGGACTCTTCGTGTTGTACCTACTTTTCCTGGTCTTCTTGTTGTGTCAAGAGACAGGTGACGCGCGAATGGTGCTCAAGTTTCTCTCATCAGACCTCGGCGTCGAGCTGCCGGAGCGCGCGTACGGCGAGGATTGCCGAATATACACCCCGGAGGACCCAGAGTCAAAGTTTCGGGTGCTTCGCGACACAGTGTTCGACGAGTTTTTCGTGGGTCATATCCTGGGTTGGTACGGCAAGGCAATCGCGCTGAGGAACCTTCCTTTGCTGTGGGCGTACTCCGTCACCTTCGAGTTGATGGAACTGACCTTCCAGCACTGGCTGAAAAACTTTAATGAGTGCTGGTGGGACTCGTGGGTGCTCGACGTCGCGATGTGTAACTTTTTCGGAATCAGCTTGGGGATGATGACCGTACGTTTCTTCGAAGGAAGGTTTTACGACTGGATGGGCACGAAGGATTCGAAAGGATTGTCCGGAAAGGTACGACAGGGCCTTCAGCTCTTCACGCCCGCTACGTGGGACTCGTACATTTGGAATCCCACATCAAGTCCTTTGCGGTTCACGCAGTGCGCGTTTGTGGTTCTCGTGTGTCTCGTTTTCGAGCTCAACGCATTCTTTTTAAAGTTCGTGCTTTGGATTCCACCGCCACACCTGCTGAACCATATACGGCTCGCGCTTTGGTTTGGTATTTCGAATGTCTCAACAAGCGAGTATTACGTCTTCATCACGTCGAAGGAAGGGATGCACCTAACCAAGATGGGCGCGAACGCGTGGTTAGTCGTCGCGGCGATGATAATCGAGATTTTAGTGGTTTTGAAGCACGGTCGTGGGATGTTTGAAGCGCCTTGGCCGAAGCGCGTGCTGTGGTTCTGGGGTGCCTTCGCCACCATCATAGGTGTATGGTTAACGCGATGGCATCTGCGCACCAGAGGTGCGGTGAAGGCGAAGAAACCGTAGCGACGTTGTGATATTAAATATATATATTATTAGAATCAGTAGTCTGCTCCAATTACAACGTAGAGGACTCCATTCCATTTTCGTTGACCGACGGAGACCCTTTTTCTACTTCGGTCGCCATTTTCAGCTGCCAGAGACACTGTCGTCATCACGAGGGTGCTTCCAGAATGGAGCTTTGCGAAGCAAGGGTCTCGTTAGTAGTGCTGGGAAGACTTATGGTGCGCGCGCCACCGAAAACACACGGGCCGAGAATCCAGCGCCCCTCGGAGCGAGTGACGTTTCGTCTTTCGCGAACAAAAAAAGCCGTCCATCCGACGAAACTGATGACTGACACGCCAACCACCCGAACAGCCCCTCGTGCCGAGATTACCCAGACCTTTCACCGCGCCGAGGTCAAACACGTGGCATCGCAGTTTTGATGGGAGACTACGCCTATGTGCCTCCGCAGGGGACGTCTCTCGTTCTACACCACTGCAGAAGTTGGCGCCAGCTGCGTCCCGAGCGGTTTTTTTGACAGGAAATTTTTCGGGAACAGTGAGAAGAAGGGTCGCTCGTACCGCGCCGCCACGCGAATACATTAAAGATGCTGTGTGGCCTTTGCGGGTTCATGGGTCGCGATTCGTAACCACGGTCAAGGTGAACACTCGTCGTGTACGTGAGGCGTAGGCCTTGTCTAAAATGTGCTATCTACGTCCAAGTGACTCTCTAATCTACTCACGCGTCGCTTCGCCTTCTTCTGCTTCGCGAAGCATCTTCTCGGCGGCGGCCAACATTTCGTCAATGCCACGAGCTTCGTTCGCACACACGGTAACTACGGGTAAGTTGGTTTTGCGGCGTAAAGCCGCTGCTGCTCGCGAGGTGTGCTCGATATCGGTTTTGGTTCCCACGACAATAGCAGGTCGGTCAGACAGCCCGGGTAAATACGCTTCTAGCTCGGCTTTGAGCACCTCGAGCGCTTTCCACGGACGGATCCCGGGCCTGTTTCCCAGTCCCGCGCTGAGGTCAACGACGTAGATGAATGCGGCACACCGCTCGATGTGCCGAAGGAAATTATGTCCAAGACCACGATTATCGTGCGCACCTTCGATGAGGCCGGGGATATCAGCCACGGTGATGCTTGATAAACCGCCATCCGTCGTCACCGCCCCGAGCTGCGGCTGCATTGTGGTAAACGCGTATCCCGCAACTTTGGGCAGCGCACCACTAATAGCTCGCAGCAGAGTACTCTTTCCTGCGTTTGGAAAGCCCACTAGACCGATGTCCGCCACGGATTTAAGCTCGAGCACCACGGTCAGCTTCTCCCCTTCCGTTCCCAGATCACGCGTGCCCGCTAACTTCCCCGTCGGTTTTGACTTGTTTCCTTTTCCACCGCGTCCGCCTTTGGCGAGTTGGAGCTTAGAACCATGCTTACTGAGGTCAATGAGCACATCCCATGTGCCTTTGTGGATACCGCGTGGTCTTTCGCCATAATTTGGAGCTGCGATGAACTTGGGCTCATCGCCAACGTCGTCGTCGAGGTTTGTCACGGGTTCCGCGGTTCCCCATTTCGAAAAGTCGATTTCACCTGCGCTGATGTGCCCAACATCAATTTCCGCCTCATCAACGAGCTCTTTCCATACCACCGTACCCACAGGAACCTTAATAGTAATCTCAACTCCACGACGTCCTTGCGTGCCTTGCGCCGCACCCCGTCCGCCGTTACCCGCGGCTATCCTGAAAGGCAAATCACCAAGCCCCTTCACGTAACGCGAAGCCTGAATCCACACCTCTCCGCCGTTGCCACCGTTACCCCCGTCCGCGCCCCTTCTGCGCTTAGCGCCACCGTCTTTCATGAAGCTCACAGACCCAGAACCTCCATCACCGGCCGTGATAACCACGCGCCGACGGTCGACGAAGGCTTTGTCTTTCTTCTCTTCCTCAGCGCTGGTCTCATCGCCCCACGCATCATCGGTCGCCGCCTCCGTGAAGGTGGGCGCAAAAGAACCCAATCCACGCCAAGGTTTTGGATATCTGATGAGCGGAGCACATCTCCGAGCGGCTTCACGGAGGCACGCCATCGAAGACCCGGATTCTCCCCTGCCCCTGGGCCAACCAAGTGGAGGGGCGATGTGTCGAGCCCACTCTAAAATACCGCCGGCGTTTTCGACTTGCTTTTCGTTGAGGCCTGAAAAAATGAAAATTAATTGCCAAATCGGTCCATAGCGACGCACGCGCGACCGCACTCAAACTGAGGAAGCGCGGGCCATGACGCAGATAGATGCGTCGGCGCCGCCCAGGAAAGTCCAGCTGGAGGACATCCCGGTCAAGCCAGGCATGACCAAAGAGTGCGTCGCGATGCCTGCCTTGCTTCGTCAACGTCAAACGCGGCCCATTAACACGAAACGAACGAATCTCTTCAACTTCGCGCTCTCGACTGACCCTTCCTCCTCTTTCCCCGCCGTACACAGGGAGCTAGCCGTGGTTTTCGACGTGACGGACCATCCGATAAATGAGCGGAGCGCGATCAAGCTTGACTTGTACTTCAACGCGTTGGCGTACGCCAACAACCAGGGTTTATCGTTAGAGAAGACTTCGTGTCTCCTCGCCATTTTCAAGGCTACGCACGACAAGTCCATGGCGGAGCGCATGACGATTGAGAAAAGCTTCGGGTTCTTCAAGCTGTTGGCGTTGCAGAGCAGCGTGCACCGGCCACCGTACAGTCTGGGCATTTTGAATTTCGCGGAGATGAAGGACATGACGGAATACGCGCTGAGCACGTACTTTCGGTATTACAAGTTGTACCAATACGCGTTTACCGATTTGGTTCGGATGGACGTTCGTCCCGCGGCGCCGGTTCTGGAGACACCGGGCGCGAGCGCGTTCGCGTCGTTAGGCGTGGCGTATCCCAAAGAAGAGTGGGCTGAGAAACAAAAAGAGCTCGCGGAACGAGCGGCTGAGGCGAAGGCACGCGAAGATGAAGAGGAAGCTGCGATTGAAGAAGCGGAACGCGAGGCGATGCTCAAGGCTGAGTACGAAGCGGCGATCCCATCGGAGGTCACGACAAAGGTGGAAGCGGCGTTAGCGGCGTCGATGGTGGCGATGAAGGAACAGCTGGAAGAGAGGTTCGCCGCGCAGGAACAAGCTTTGCTGGCCAAAATCGCGGCGCTGGGTGGGTAGCGTGAAATCAACGCGAGTAACTTCTTTTGTAACAACGCCACTTAGTCTTTTACAATCAACGCTCGACTGGCGGAGGGTTTTTCGGCGGCAAACTGCGGAAGCCGCTCGAGGCGGGCGCGGGAGTCGCCGGAACCGGTGGCATCTCAGGCGCGCTTTCCGTCACAGTCGGTTCAACCACGGTTTCGCTTTTGGGTTCTTCGCTACTCCTTTCCGTAACCGCGACGGGCGCGGTCTCCGCCGCGGCCACAACAGGTTCGCGCACCGCGGGAGCCGGGGCGGCGACTTCGATGGGAGCGGCGGCGGGCGGGGCAGCAATAGCGGGTAGCGGGTTCACGCGCGCGGCGCGTTCTGGTTCGAGTTTGATTGACTTCTCCGGCTCCTTTTTCGCGGAAGGGTCCTCGTCAGCGGCTTGCATCGCGCGCTTCGCCAGTTCGTATCCCGCGAAATTCATCGCGCCCAGCGGCGCGATCCAGACCATACGCGGAACGCAACCCTTCATGAGCGCGCCGGCGCCTTCCGTGGCGACGAGTTTCTTCACCGTGATCCAGATGGCCTCGCCGGCGGGAGACGCGCCAGTCATCGCACGCGTTTTAAGCACATCCGCCGGCGTCGTACACGCCGCCGCGATCGCACCTGCCAACCCTCCGAGCGAGATGGTTTCCCACGCCGACAGGTCTTTCCGCTTGATAGCCCCCGCGGCTATTTTCAGCTTCTCGTACGTCACGAGTCCGATCACGTAAAAGGGCACCTCGCGCGAGAGCGTCGCGGCGGTACCCGCGAAGAGTCCCTTCGGACCGTTCGCGGTCACAGCCTTAAACGCCTCGGCTACGTTTGTGAACTGTCCCGTTTGCAGGCGCTGTTTCAGCACCTCACACGGAATCCGGACGCTGGTTCCCACCAGAGTTCCGAGCCCGGATCCGAAACCTTGAATCTGAATCTCCGTGATGAGAGGCATGAGCGTCAGCGGAGCGAGGAGTTTGCACGCCACCTCGTACGTCGCCGTGCGGAACCCGTGGCCGGATGCGGCGCCGACGACGGCGGGGATGATGCCGCGATACAGATTCCTCGCTCCGATTTGGGGAATTTGCTTGAAGAAGGCTTTCAATCCCGGTCCCGCGCCCACGGTGGCCTGAATGCGCGTCTTGAGCGTATCCATCGGGTGCATCAAGGCGGTGGACGATCCCGCCGCTAACGCTCCGGCGATCGCGGCTTGAATCGCGAGCTTCGCGGTCGCTGACCTCGCCGATTCGGGCGGGTTGACCTGCACCATGGTTGAGGCCTCGAACCACAACACGGACGGGTCTTTCGACGTCGCCACGGCTCGCGGGAGCAGCATGAGAAAGTTGCGGAACTGCCCGTAAGACACGTACCCTTCACCGTTCATGCCCATGTGATTCAGCATCGCGGTTGCGTTTTCGGGAGTCGCGGGCAAGCCCAAACGCTTGAGGGATTGCTTCACATCAGACTCCTTCATCATCCCGCTGCGGCTGAGTCCGAGGCTGTTAAACGCGCGAAGCATCGTGGATTCGCGTTCGTTCATGACGCTCTCGAAGTCCTCCCATCCGATCGTTCGCGAAAAGAACGTCGGTTTCGCTTTTTCCATGAAAGCCTTGGCGTACCACTCGGGCAGGTTTCTCTTCTTCATCGCGATCTTCAGGTCATCCAGCTTGAGGCGACCGTCGCCGTCTCGGTCGATGTCGTCGAAAAACCGCCGGCCTGATGAGAGGGAGGGAGAAATAAATGCGAGGGTTATTGGTCAGTCGGCGTGGCGTGGCGATGGAAAACGCGACGGCTTCGGAAATCGAAGCTTTTCGCAGGTTGCCGAGCTGACTCGTTGACATGACTGGTCCGGTTAGGGTTGTCAAAACGCGCATACGCACCTTCTTCCTCGGTGTACCGAAAGAAATCCTCCACCGCGCTGAGTCTTCGGCGGTCCGGCTGGAACGACGGGTTGGTCAGCTCATCGAACTTCTTTTTCATCGCGGACGCCGCCTCGCTCTTCTCCAGCGCGCCCCATGTTTCGGGGAACGTGGATTTAAGCTTGTTCGTGATATCGTCCGTGTCGATTTTGGCGAAAAACAACCGCCGCTTCGGCTTGGCCGTGACGGTAAACCCTCCGCTCTCCCCCACGGGAGCCTCGTCGCCGACTCGGCGGCGCCGAGGGCGGGCCAGCATCCTGGCTCCGACACCCACACTGCTCCGTGGCGACTGGTGTGGCCAGATTGGAATAGATCGGAAACATCATTCAAAAAAATCTCACGCGCTAGACAGCTTTCGGCGAAAAAGTCGGCGTCTTCTCCATTGAAGAGTTTGGGCAAGAGCACAGAACCGCTGCACACGGTGTTGTTGACCGGGTCGACCGTCATGTCTGCCGCCGCCACCTCCGTAACCGCGCGCGTCGGGGCTGTCGCCTCCACGGCATGCGCTCGCGTGACGCACGCCGCCGCGGCGCCTCGCCCTCGCGTCGCCGTGGCGCGGAAAAGCGTCTCGGCGATTGCTTTTCGCCGCCGCCGCGGTGACGCGCACGTCACGCGCGCCGGGAAAAAGAAACCCGGCGACGCCGCGAACGACGTAGCGAACATGGACGCGCTGATTGATAATCTCATCGCCGCGGATGAGGAGTCCCTGGTGAAGCTCGTCGCGGAGAACGTCCTTAGTTTCGACCAGAGTTTATGGATAAGAATCGCGTCTCGTTCCGACTCGGCGCCGGACCAACACGCAAAAGATGGGTTCATGACCCTGGCGGGAAAGTGCATGAAGCTCATCGAGGAGATGGTGGAGAAAACCGAAAGCGGCATCCAGCAAAGCAGCAAGACTCTTGAGAAAATCGTCGCGGTCGCGGCGGATCCGGTGACCGGCGAGTTCGCCGTGCCGCTTTCGAGCGAAAGCGTGACTCGCATGCGTTTCGCGGTGAATGAAACGGCGGTGGACGAGCAGATGCTCAACACCGTGTACGCGTGGATCCGAAAATCAGACGAGGATAAACTCGACGGTATGGTGCACATCATGCAGCATCTGTTGCAGTGCTACGCAGCCAGGGAGCTTGATACGGGGAAAACGCCGTTGGATACCGTCATCGGGGCAAACGCTGGGGAGTGGCGCGAAAAGTTCGAAGCCGCGATCGCGGGCGGGTTCGGCGAGGAGGCGTTCACCAGGGACCTGCAGAAGCGCATGGAGGGTGTGGTGCTGAACCTTCCCAACGGCTCGTACGCGCAGCGCGTGCAGGCGGAATACCTCAAGGAAGTTGAGGACCGGGGCAAGGGTATCTACGCCGAGAAGAGCGGCGCGAGCGCGGAGTAGCTTCGAATTTTGCTAAAAACGCTTCCCGCGCTCTCGGTTCCAATGTGTCTATGTCCCCTTTTCTATTGCTACAACCCGTACACACCGCGCATCCAAGTCATCACCGCCTGGGTGTTCGACCCGTCCAGCGCGCTTGCCCGCATGGTGGTCAAATTGTCCCCCAGCGCGGCGCCCGCGCGCGCCGCGTCAAACGCGACGATTTCCGTGTCCGGCAGCACGCGCGGCGCGTCTGTTTTGTTCCAAAGCAACAGCGTCGGCTTGTCCTTCATCGCGGGCAGTGTACACAGATGGTGGAACGCCGTGGCGGATGCGGCGAGCTGAGACGCGTCCGCGATGTCCACGACGTAAATAAGACCCGCCGCGCCTTTCAAATACGTCGGCCACAGCGGCATCATGGCGCCGCCCACTTCTTTGATTTGAATGTTTCGGGTTTTGTCGATGGGCAAGTTGCTGATATCCACGCCTATGGAGGGAACGACGTCGGCATCGATGTCGGGCAGCACCTCGCCGGTCCTCTGTAACGAAGTGAGTCGGCGCGATAGAAGGGTCTTGCCGGAGCCTTGCGAGCCTGCGTGCGACGGAAACGGGGACGGAGGTCAGCGAGGGAAACTCGGCAAACCCGAGAGAAAAGGCGACTTGAGATTTAAATGCACGCACCGAGGATGACGATGGGAGACGTGAGCTCCGGCATGTTTCAGCCGTAGCGGACAGCGGCTTAAACCCCGCGCAATGCAGATGATGACGGCACACGTAAGCTCCGGCAGGCGTCAGCGACGAGTGTGCATCGGAAGCTGCTGAATGGCTGCTCCTCGGACGGCACCTATATTGTCGAAAAAATTCGGAGGTACCCTAACCTCAACTCGTAGCAGAAACCCACCATTCCGCGCCGCGCCTCGGACGTCTCGTGGTGTTTTGATCCCGAGATGTCGGCCGCAGATGCGAACGCGCGGCTGGCGCTCGCGGTGTCCACCATCGGATTCGGGTACTTCATGAAACGCGTCGGCCTGGCGGATGTCGACGTCGGCAAAAGCTTGCTGAAGATTTTGTTCAACGCGACGCTACCTTCCGTGCTCCTCACGACGTTCGCGTCCTTGACCTTCGACGCCACCTCCGTCGCCGTGTCTCTGTGTGCGTTGGCGCAGGCTGCGGTGTTGTTCGCGGCGCATCTCGCGTTCCGTGGTACCGGCCGAAGTGCGAAGGACACGGCACTGCTCGCGGGATCGTGTGTCGGGGTAAACCTCGGCACGTTTGCGTATCCCTTGGTGGAAGCGGTGTGGGGACGGGAGGGTTTAACCCGGCTGGTGCTTTTCGACGCCGTCAATCAGTGGTCGCTGCTGATCATCGCGCCTTTGATATACGCCTCCACCATCGCCGGTCCCGCGTTTTCGCCAAAGCAGGCGCTCATGAACGTCAAGAAGCAACTGCTGTCCCCGTGCTTGTTAGCCATGTTCACCGCCGTGGCGCTGCGCGTGGTGGGTCTCGAACTCCCGGCGCCCGTTACCGCCTTCACCTCCTCCCTCGCGGTCGCGAACAAGCCAGTCGCCTTACTAGCCCTAGGCGTGCTTTTCGAACCAGTCCTGCGAAGCGAACAGATTCGCGACGTCGCATCGCTGCTCGCGCTGCGGTACGGCGCGTGTCTTCTTCTCGGCGCAGCGCTCGTGAGCTCGTTCGCCGCGATTGGGCCGGCGGTGCTCGGCGTGGTGCTCGCCGCCCTAATATCACCCGTACCGCTGCTCACCGTGACCTACGCCGTGGAGTACGGGTGTGACGTGGGGCTAGGCGCAGCAGCAGTCAACGCCGCGATGGTGTGTTCCTTCGTGCTGCTGCTCGCAGTCGCCAACGCAAACCTAGCGCACCCGGCGGCGGCAAAGACGTTGGCGGCGGCGGGCGCCGCGCTCGCGGGGCTCGGCGCGGCGGGAGCTCGCAACGGCGGCGACGGACCTACGTCGGTGAAACGGGCATCAGGTCAGGACGACGAGGAGGTGGGTGTTGCTCCTGGGGAAGCACAGGGGGGGGACGCGGGAGGTGGTGGTGTGGTCAGGGCAAGCGTGCGGCCGTCGCCGGCGGCGCGAAGACCGCCCGGGGGGGGTTGGTTCGGCGAGTCGTCCGGCGCGCGGCGGAAGTCGTTTAGCATCACAAGGCCGTCTCCTCGCGCCTCAGCGGGGCTGGTCGGAGTGGGCGTGGCGCGAAATACGCGCGATGCTAGTGGGTCCGGTGAGGTGCGTAGACCAGGTCGTGGCGTGGGATCTGTTGTGGTGTCGCGCGGCGCGAGAGCGGCAACCTGTTTCGTGTAGTTTTGAAAATTAGCAAACCATAAATAACGCGTAAAAAAGAAATGGGCTTCACAGATTCCGCCCCTTTCGGTGACCCTCTCGGGTCCGTTCCCATTCCGGGCCGCGCCATCATGCCGCGAGACCGGTTTCGCTCGCGCTCGCCGCCTCGGCAGAGGTCGCGCTCGCCTCCGCCGCGGCAAAGATCGAGGTCCCGTGATAGAAGAAGTCCCCCGCGCGACAGTCGAGATCGCGGACGGGGTGACCGCGGTGGTGGGTACGACGGCGGTCGTGACCAACGCGGTGGCCGCGGCGACGACCGCGGGCGAAGAGACGATTCCGATCGCAGGGGTGGGTACGGTGGGGATGGCAGAAACGGCGGTGGCCGCGGTGGGGGACGGGGAGGGCGTGGG
>TARA_B110000971_G_scaffold221926_1_pt1 | contig 12136 bp, 10 predicted proteins | sample TARA_B110000971 | Tara Oceans TARA_B110000971 (sample SAMEA4397842) | marine metagenome | biome: Polar Biome; feature: [SRF] surface water layer (ENVO:00010504); material: water (ENVO:00002006), including particulate matter (ENVO:01000060) such as... | depth 5 m | reverse complement strand
AAATAACAATCGACCATTTAAAAATTCACTTGATTCATAATAAAAAAGAGTTGCTAGCTCTTGGTTATTAAGCAATCTCTTTTGTAAATTATTTGAAAATGTTTCTTTGCCTAGCTGATTTGTATTTGTGTCTTTAAAAAATGAAAAAACTTCTCCCTCACTAATAACATCTATTAAGGACATATCTTTATCAACTATGTTAAGTTGTCTTATTGTACCCAGGAAAGTAAAAGCTTGGATAAGTATAAAAAAACTTATGACAAATACAATAATCATCTTGAAAGAAAATATTTTTTTTCTTAGAACAAGAGAATATAATATTATGTTGATTAGAATAAAAACTACCATATTTCTTCTTTGATAAAATCCAAAAAAGAAAAAATTAGACAAAAAAGATAATACTAGAAAAATTTTACTAAGTGTATTTAATTTTTTTTCATTAAGGGTTTTTATAAATAAAATATTTAACAAGATATGAAAATGCATTACGAAATTATAAAGCTGAGTATACCAAGTAGCTTTATCGTCACCTTCACCGTCACCTATTATAAACCCACCTGATTGTTGACTACCAGAAATACCAGTAAAGAAAAAAAAAAATTCAAAAAGAATGCACAATGACATTAAAACTGAAATACCTTTTGGTGCATAAAAAAAATTTGTTAAATTAATTTTATTCATTAGCGCTATTATTAATTGTCTAGGAATAAATGAATTAAAAATTAATATACTTAAACAAAAAATAAGTAGATATAGATTTGCAAAGATGTAGGTATGAATGTCACAATATAAAAATTCTATTAATAAACTAGACATAGTTTGATCAAATGCAAATTTGTTTATTAGAGCAGTCAAAACAAATGTTAAGTAAGTTAGATTAATTAGAGAAATTATTAAAATTTGTGCAAATAGAACAAAAAAATATGGTTTTAAATATCTTTGAAAATTAATAATAAATAGAATTATAGAAAATATATACGCAGTAATTATAGCCAATTCGTTTGGAAAAAAATATAAAAAGATATTAAGTATTATATTTATAAAAATAAATTTATATAAAAATTTATCTACAGAACTAATATATTGTGAATTTTTTACTTCTTTAATATATTCTAAATTATTCATTTCTATACTAATTAATTAAAATTAAAATTACAAAACATTTTTGAATTTATTTTTTTTAAATTCTGAAAGAAAATTATCTAGAGTATCAACATAATTTGACCAGGTATTTTTTTTTGCACCAGCGATTGCATTAATCGATAATTGATTTAATAATGTCGTGTCATCAGCTAGTGACTCTAAACTGTTTTTTATAGCCATCGAATTTTTAATCGGTACCACTATCCCAGCATTATTTTTAGTTACAAAATCTAATGCTCCAGTATTTTCAGAAACTATAGCAGGACAACCTGCGGCAGCAGCCTGCAATACAACTATTCCAAACCCATCTTCAATACTGGGTAATACAAAAACATGACATTTATTAATAATGTCATTTAATTGCAATTGAGGTACATGACCATAAACTTTAATATTTTCATGTTTAAGTTTTTTTATGAAAAATTTTTTATCATCAGTATCTGATCCAACTATATGCAATCTTTTATAAGGATGTTTAAAATTTTGAAAAGCTTCAATTAAATAATGCAATCCTTTTCTTAAAGATTTTTGTCCTATAAAAAGAATATCAAAATATTTTTCACTTTTTGTAACACCCGGTATGGGAAAGAAATTGTCAATATTTGCACCAAGTTCTATAATTTTAACTTTATTAATATTTTTTTTATCAAAAGAATTTTTTACAAAATTTGATGGCGCCAAAATTATATCTGCCATCTCATATTCTTTTAATTCATTTTCAATAAACCAACTATGTACTATATGATCTTTTTTTTGACCAAAATCTTTATATTCATCAGCCATTAAATTATTTTGAAAAGATATGTGAGAAGAGGTTCTTTCACAAACAAATATTTTATCATTATCTAAAATTTTTTTGGCACTATTCAATGATACACCAGCAAGACCAATTAACACATCTGCATTATTATTCTGATCAAGAAAATTACAAACTAGTTTATCAATATTTTTTTTATTAAGAATTCCCAATAAATCCTGATATGGTTTTGCTATAGGAAGAGACCATAAAGGGTATCTTAATATACTATACAATCCACTTGCTATAACTAAATCTTTTGGAATGTTTTCGTTTTTTAATTTAAACCAGGGATACCCACAAATAATTTTTTCTAATTGATTTCTTTGATATAGTATTCTACCAGTTTCAAATAATAAAAACTTTCCTGATGCAGACAATATATACTTTAATTTATTCATAAAAAATTAGTTGTATTGAATTTTTTTTTTAAAGAAAAAAATCAAAAAACTAAATGAAATTATAAGATTGATTATTGAACCTAAAAGAATTATTGAAAAACCAACTAGAAATGAATAATTAAGATATAAAATTAAATAAAATAGAGACATTACTATTAAAATTAAAATTATTTCTATAATTCCTAATAATAGATTTTTATTAACTGCATTAAATGTTGACATAACTGTGTGTCTTATCACAAAAAAAAATGCGTTAAAAATAATTAACATTAACAATGTAAAATTTAATTCATATTTATTATTTGTCCAAAATTCATAAATAAACGGACCAATAATCATTGAAACAGCAATAAAGATAAATAAGAATAACGTGGTTAGTTTTAGATAATTAAAAAAATTATTTTTCAATAGTATGTATTTTTTTTTTGCATACAAATTTGCAATTTCAAAATAAAGTATATGATTAAGTTTTGTAAAAAATCTTACAGGAAAAAAATAAAATAATGTTTTTACAGTAGCTATATAGCCAATTATATAAGGACTATAAAAAACTCCCAAGATAAAGATAACGCCAGAATGATTAATTACATTAGATGCTAATTGTGCAGTATGTCCAATAGATAATTTAAATAATCTTTTAATCATTCTAAAAGAAACATATTTAAATGAAAAAAAAATATTTTTTTTATGAATCAAAAAGAAATAAAAAAATATAAAAAATTTTAAGAGATGATAGATAAAATAGATAATTGCTGGATAAACCAACGAATTGAAAAAAAATCCAGACAGGCCTATTGAAACTTTCATTATCAAGTCAACTATATTCGATGTGTAGAATATAATATAAAGTTTACCGAGAGATTGGAGAACTGATGAAAATATTGTTCCTAGTTGATTTAAACATATTGTTATAATCAATAAAAATAAAATTATCACAATTTCTTTTGTGGTGACATTTTTTAAGGCTGAAAATTCTATTTGTTTAAAAAAATAAAAAAATAAGAATAATATTAGAAAAAATAAAAGATTTAAAAAAACTAAAATAACTGAATTCTGAAAAACCTCATTAGTTTTTTTATAATTTTTATTAGAATTAAAAATTGTCATCTCATTTATTGCGGCATTATTAAAGTTAACATTAAAAATTAAAAAAATATTTGGAATTGCTAATAAAAAAATCCATATACCAAAATTTTCTATTCCCCAAAAATAAATCATCAATGGTGTAAAAGATATTTGAGTTAATATTTGTGTCATTTCAGAGGAAATTCCAGAAAATATATTTTTTTTAATTCTTTTTTTTTGTTTTGATTCTAAAATAAAAAATTTTTTGTAAGATTTTATCATTAATTAATTAGTGTATTTTTAAAAAGTATATCTATTTGTGAAAGGTTTGATTTGCGTATATTGGTAGGAATTGAACTTTTTTTAATAATCATAAAGTTATTCGAATTTAAATATTTAATTATTTCATTTGCAAGGGGTTGTTTAAAATAAATTTCATCATTTGAAACTTCAATAATAATATATTTTATTTTTTTTAAAGTACTGTAAGAACCTTTTAAGACTTCTAACTCAAACCCTTGGACATCAATCTTCATGAGAATTGGTCCTAGCAATTTTTTTTTACTCATTATTTTATCTAATGACTTAATGGTGATTATTCTTTCTTCTTCAACTCGATAATCTTCGTTATCTTTTATTTTTCGTTCTACTTTTAGGAATGATGAGCTATCTTTCCGATTAGTGATATAAAATTTTTTCTTTTCAGATTTTTTACCAATTCCAATATTATAAAAAAATAAATTTCTTTTATCTTTAAAGAATTTTTTTTGCTTTTCTAAAATTTCTCTAATTGGTTCAAATGAATAAAATATTTTATTTTTATATAATTTTTTGATTAGAAGAATAAACTGTCCCTTATTTGAACCTATATCTAAAACTGTTTTAAAGTGTAAATCTTTAACTAAATTTTCTAGTTCAACTGATGCAGCTATATTATTCATTAATCCTTTTCGCCAAGAACTATTTATAATTAGCTTTAAGAATTTCTTGATTTTATTTATATAGATCATATGAAATTGTATGTTTAATTATATATATTAATTAAATTTGTTATAATATTAAAATTGACTAGTGTATAAAAATAAATTCAATTTAAAGAGCTGTAACCATAATGGATAATAATGTTTTAAAATTACCAAAATTTTTTAGACCATTGCACAAAACAAATTTAGTCAGAATTGGAAAAGATAATGATGGTGGTTACCTAATTGGAGAAGAATCGATAAATAATACCAAAATTTTACAATCATTTGGGGTTAATGATGATTGGTCCTTTGAAGAAGATTTTTTTAATAGAACAAATGCTCAAATTTATTGTTATGATCCGACTGTAAATTGGAAATTTTGGGTAAAAAGATTACTTAGAGATTTAAAAAATATCTTACTTTTGAGAAAAAAAAATTTAAAAGAATTATCTGATATATTTATATATTTTAAATATCTTAAATTTTTTAACAACAGTAAAAAAGTTCACCTAAATAAATTTATATCACCTATTGGTATTGAACTTCCTAATCTTAATCAAAATGATATTATTGATATCAACACCTTAGTAACAAACCAGAATAACAAAAATATTTTTTTTAAAATTGATATTGAAGGAAGTGAATATAGAATCTTAGATCAGCTAATTAAACATCATAACTGCATGACTGGTTTAGTTATAGAGTTTCATAATTGTGACCTTCACTATGAACTAATACATAATTTTATTAAAAATTTTGACCTCCAATTGGTTCATCTTCATGTAAATAATTGGGGGTTAATAAATGAAAATAGATTTCCTTCATCTCTAGAAATAACTTTTTCACCTAAAGATTTTAATACTACTTTAGATGATCAAAAATTTTCTTTACCTATTTCTTTAGATCAACCTTGCAACCCTTTAATTAAAGACTGTCTTATTGAGTTTTTAGATTAATTTTTGTAAAGCTAACTTATTAGATTTCTATTTTTACATTCAAGTAAACACTTATCTAAATTTTTAAAATTAAAATTTAAGTGTTGTGAAATCATTATCATAAAACAATGATCAATAATTTTATCAGTTATTGGTAATGTACAATTAGATTCTTTATAAATTTCCATCTTGTGATGTGGTAACCATGGGTAAGATCTTATATTAATTTTATACTTTTTAAAAATATTTTCTATATCTCCGAATTTATTTATATTATCAAATATTATGGGGTATCCACCAAACATTCCACCTCTTGAAGATTTTTCATTTATTTTAATAGATCTAATTGTTTTATATTTTGAAACGATTTGATCAATTTTATTATAAATTTTTTCTTTACAACTGTTTATTTTTTGTAAGTTTTCAAAATCAACAGTTGCCAAACTTATACCTAATGGATGTGCTCTAAGTTTTTTTGATATGCCTGTTTGTGAATATTTTTTTAAATCATAATTAAGAATTAATTCATCTTTGTGTCTATCAAAGTGTCCATAAATAGACATTCTTAATAAATACTCTTTATTATTTGTTAAAGAAATTCCACCCTCACCGGCTGCTATTGCCTTTCCACCTTGGAGACTAAAACAACTTATATCTGAAAAACTTCCTATTTTTTTATTATTATATAGTGCACCATGTGCATGAGAGCAGTCCTCTATTAATTTTAAATTATTTTCTTTTACAATTTTAAGAACTTCATGCATATTACATGGGTATCCAAATGGATGTATTAACAGCAATCCTTTCGATCTATTTGTAATTTTCTTTTTAAGATCATTACAGTCAATTGTTATTGAATGTTGGTCAATATCAACAAAAATAGGTTTACAATTTAAATTTTTTATAGGACCTAAAGATGAGTGAAAATTACTTGATGGAACTAAAATTTCATCACCACGATTAAAGTCTAAAGCATAAATGGCAGCTTCAATAGCAGATGTTCCATTACAAAAAGTAATTCCATAATCTTTACCAATATATTTTGCAAAATTTTTTTCAAAATTTTTAACAGTTTTGGGATATCCAGAAATTTCTCTTTTTATAAAAGATAAATTTAATCTCAAAATCTTCAATATTGTGATTTTTATAATTAAAAAAATATTCATTATATTAATTTTTGTATATGTTTTGCTAATCTTATAGACATGGCCATGTTAGTAAATCCTGGATTTACACTTCCAGAGGATCTAAAAACTGAACTTCCTGACACATATAAGTTTCGAATATCATGAACTTTACAATTCTTGTCAACAACACCATCAGATTTATTTAACGACATTCTTGTTGTTCCACTATGATGGCTTGCATCAGTAATTTCTTTATCTTTATTCTCATAAAATGTGAAAAGATCATGAGGTGTAAAATTTTGTGATAAAGTTTTAATAAATTCATTTTCTGTTTTCTTATCTACATCATTTAGTTTCCAATCAATAATTGTAGTATTTTGACCAAAATAATCTTTTTTACTACTTAAATAAATTTTACTATCAGCATGAGGAAATTGCTCAGATTGATAATTTATACTCATTTCATTAAATGAAAAATAATAATTTTTCCTTTCAAAAATTTTACGTAAAATATTATTTAAATACGAATTAGAAATTTGAGGAGGTAACTTTAAATAAATTAATTCAGAAATTTTTTTTATATTTATATTTTTATAACTAACATTGGGAAAACCTTTAAATTTTATAATTTTTTTTATTTCAAATAATAAATTTTCAAAAAGAACTTCATCTTCTTTTTTAAATATTGGTTCAATATACGCGTGAGCATTTAATATTTTTTTTTCTATTTGATGTTTTTCAGACAATGAAATACTTTTTTTAAAATCATAATTATTATATTTCATTCCAAAAAAAGGACCCAAAGGTAATTTCTTATTTGACTTTAAAAAACCTAAATTAATTCTTGGATGGTCCATAAAATATCTTCCAATATTAAAATTTTCTAATAATTTACTATTTTTTTGATTATTCAATAAAAATCTAGCATTTTCGATAGCTCCACAAGCTAATATAAATAAATTTGATTTTATAGTGCAACTTTTATTTTTTGTTTTAATTGTTATACTTTTAATACGTTCATTTTCTTCATCAATTTGAGCTTCTGTTGATGTAAATGATTTAAATAAATCTATATTTTTTGAATTTAGTATTTTTTTTGTAAAACTAGACTTATAGTTAAATTTTTCAATTTTTGATGGCCAAAAACTACTGATAAAGTCAAATGATTTATTTTTAGATAAAAGATCTTCATAAAAAAAATTTTTTCCTTTTTTTTCTTCTTCAAGAAAATAATTAAAATCCTCAAAGTTTTTTTTATAAACTGTTCTTATAACATCGTCATAATGAGATTTTAATTCAGTATATTCAAAGGGCCATGAAAAATCCTTAGTAATCCACTCTCTATTTTTAATGTTATTTTCTTTTAAAAACATTAATTGATTGGCCCAAAGATTAGCTGAACCTCCAAGTTGTCTAACTCTATTTAAATGATTCTTTCTAAAAAATAATCCTTCTTGATCAATTTTATTTAAATCCTGAATTTCTTTATCATAATCATTGTCACCACTTTCTATCATGATAATTTTTTTATTTTTAAGTTTTGAGGCCAAAATTTGAGCACTCATTCCACTTCCAATAATACAAATATCAGAATTATGTGTTGAATTATTATCAATATTTATGTTATTTAAAATAGTCATTCATATAATGTTAATCCCTAATGTTTTATATAAAAAGTAAATTATCTCAGTTACTAATTATTATATATGTTTTTTTTTACCGAATAAAAGCTAATACGGCAGAAAGAAAGATTGTTGATATTTGTAAAAAACTTCAATTTAGCACAACAACAGAATTTCATCTGTGGCATTTTCTAAGTATATTTAAAAAGATCGATAACAAAAAAATTATGGGTGATTTTATTGAATGTGGTGTATGGAAAGGAATCTATTTAGTCTTTTTTCAAAAATTGATTGAATGCTATAATATAGAAGACTGTAAGATCTACGCTTTTGACACCTACGAGGGTATGCCAGAACCGACCTCATTTGACTTGATAAATACAGGTAAATCCATGATGGAAAGATTTAAAGATTCTAAATTAGGTAAAAATACTAGCAGTTGGAACAATACTTCATTAGATACTGTTAATGAAAACTATTCACAGAACACTTTATTAAATAAAAATTTAATAACAATAAAAGGCATGGTTGAAAAAACTTTGCTTGAAAAAAAAAATATTCCAGAAAAAATTTCTATTTTAAAACTTGATACAAATCTTTATGAAGGAACAAAAATTGAACTTGAAGTATTGTTTCCAAAAGTACAATCAGGTGGGATTATAATTATTGATAATTATGCCAATTACAAAGGAATACAAAAAGCTATTGATGAATATTTTGCTACTGATATTAGTAGCACAATTAAATATCACCCTACTTTATCAAGGATTGTTATATTTAAGAAATGATAAAAAATTACACTATTTTATAATTTTTCTTACACAAAAAGATATTTCATTAGTTAAAAAACTAGGAAATAATTTTTTTAAAAAAATAAATTTTCCAACGGGTGTCATCTTAATTATTTCTAAATCATATTCGGCGCACAGTCTTTTTATTGAATCAATTGAGAAATAATGCAAATGATTTCCATCCCAATCTTTATTCACAAACCATGTTTCATATGAGCTACTGGTATCAGGAAGTTTTCCAAATAAAAGTCTTGATCGGTTTTTAATTGAAGTTACTAATGGTAGGTTTATAAATGCTAGACCGTCTTTTGCTAGTATACGACGAACTTCAGAAAAAGAATGAAAGGGATCAAAAAGATGTTCTATAATCATCATCATAACTAAACAATCCACTGAATTATCTTCTAATGGAAAATCATGATTAAAGTTACCACCTAAAAGTTCAATATTTTTATATGTATTTTTTTCTAAAATTTCATCAGAAAAAGCAATATCATAACCAATAATTTTTTTAAAATTATAGCTTTCATTAAAATATTTTAAAGTGGAGCATTGTGCGGCTCCTACTTCTACTAATAAATTATACTCTCTAGCTATGGCTTTGTCTAAAACTTCTTCAATAATATGATACCTTTTACCATGAGAAAATAAATCGTTATAAATTATTTTAATATCTGTATTGAAATTCAGCATCTCTCCACGAGAAGCCATTTCAACTTTATGTTGGTTTAAATAAAATTTTTGCTCAGGAGAATCATGTTTCATGAAATTAACTTATATTAAGTTGACTAAAGAATTAACATTATTATTATAAAATAACTAAAGGTGATTAAAAATTTTAATAAATACCCGATAAGATATATTATCAAGAAATTAAGATATGATAAGTATTTTTGTCATGAATAATCATAGCTTATTTGAGAATAATGGTAATATTTTACTAAAAGGATTTATCAAAGACTCAAATTTTAATGAGATTTGTGAAAAACTTAAAAAAGATGTTTTAATAGAATTAAAAAATATTGATAAAAAAATAGGAGGGTACTTTATGGGAAACCTTGCTGTTCATACCAATAAATATAATAGAATTATTTATAATATTCTAATTAAAGGTGGACTTGAAAGAACAATAGAAGAAATAACTAATAATAAATTTTCTGACTATGAAATATCAATGGGTGGAGAAATATCAATGGGTGGAAACCTAAATATTCCTGGCGGATACGCACAACATCCACACACAGATTCGTCTCATAATAATAAATTTATAATTGTCAATGTGGCTACAGAAAATATTCATGAAAAAAATGGTCCCTTAGAAATAATTTGTGGTACTCATAAAGTAAAATTACCTTATTGGAAATTTTTACTAAAAAAATACAATACTATAAAATTTTTATCTTTAAGAGGGGATGTCATAATTAGAAAAAGTGAATTATGGCATAGAGGATTAAAAAATTCATCAAACGAAACTGGATACCTTTTTAGTTTAGAATTAAGATTAAAAAAAAATCCAAATAATCAAAATTTATTTAACGTTAATGAAAACATAAAGATTAGTAGTAATTTTTTTAGACCAACTTTTTTTGGCAGAATAGAAGAGGTGGTATATTGTAAATTTAGATTTTTTTATAATTTATTGAGACTAATTAAATCATTTTATAAATAAAAAATGGAAATTAAATATTACCTAGATTTTGCTGAAGACAATAGAGCAAGTATGGATAAATACGCACAACAACTAATCAATTATCAAAGAGAAAATTTTAAAGATTTAAAAATTAATTTTTATCAACCAAAATTAAGTTATTTTTCAAAGTTTATTTTTTTAAATAATTTTAAATTGAGATATTCAAGGTATATTTCGTATCCACATCAGGTAAAAAAATTACAATACCACGATATAGCTCATATTTGCGATCAAGCATATGCTCATCTTTTTCCGTATTTAAATAGCAAATTGAAATTTATTACGGTCCATGATCTTATCCCTTTAGTTTATCAAAAAAAATTAAATAAAAATCCCCTATTATTTAAATTGTCAATGAGTAATTTGAAACATTTTACAAAGGTATTTGCTGTAAGTGAAAATACAAAAAAAGACATATTAAAGTATACTGACTGTCCTGAAGATAAGATAAAGGTTATTATGGAGTCTGTAGAATCTTTTTTCAATACTGATCCAATTGATAAAGAAATTTTATCAAAAAAATACAATATTCCATTGAATAAAAAAAAAATTTTAATTAGTGGAACTATTTTTTACAAAAATCACAATGTCTCTTACAAAGTTTTAGAAAAGCTAATGGAATTAAATAAAGAAATTATTTTTATACATATAGGCAGTGGAAGAGAAAAAATAAATATTTCAAATAAGATTAAAAATAACATTATAAGATTACCTTTTATTGATAAGATGGAGTTACCAAATATTTATAAGCTTGCTGATATCTTACTTTTCCCATCTATTTATGAGGGATTTGGTTTGCCCGCTTTAGAGGCTATGAGCTGTGGAACACCAATAGTATGTAGTAATAATCCAGCAACTAAAGAAGTGGTCGGTGATGCGGCTTTAATAAGTAGTCATGATGATATAAATTCTTTTACTGAAAATATTTTAAAACTACTATCTAATAATGATCTGTTTCAAGAAATGAAGCAAAAAGGTCTTTTAAGAGCAAAATTATTTAATATTAATGAATTTCATAAAAACTTAATTCAAATATATGGAGATGAGTTTAATAAATAAGGTGTTGCATTAATAGTTTTTGAGAATTACATCATGACTGTTTTGTTTATTACCAATTTTGAATTTTCTTTTATAGGTTTTGCGCTTTGAGCATAAACAGCTGCTGTGCTTGAAAAAATAATTTTTTTAACATTATTTTTTTGTTCATTCAGTTCAATTTTTGTAATAACTAAAATACCACTTAAGAAATTTTTTTATTCCTACTTTATAGTTTGTTTTTGGTTCAAATCCTGTAAATTTTTTTTATAAAGTAGTATCTGATAATGTCATTTTAACATCACCTTTTTGCATTGGCATATAATTTCTTATTGCTTTTATTCCAAGTTCTTTTTCTAATGAATTAATAAAATCTAAAAGGTAAACTTTATGAGTATTCCCAATATTTAAAATTCTAAATGGAGCAACAGGAGACAAGCTATCACTTTTAATTTTTCCTAATTGTTTTAAATTGGGAGCTTTATTAATTAATGCGTTAATACAGTTCACAACATCATCAATATGAGTAAAGTCACGATACATTTTACCTCGGTTATAAATATCAA
>TARA_B110000971_G_scaffold70797_1_pt1 | contig 12137 bp, 29 predicted proteins | sample TARA_B110000971 | Tara Oceans TARA_B110000971 (sample SAMEA4397842) | marine metagenome | biome: Polar Biome; feature: [SRF] surface water layer (ENVO:00010504); material: water (ENVO:00002006), including particulate matter (ENVO:01000060) such as... | depth 5 m | reverse complement strand
TGGTTTAGGTTCGACTGGTTGCTTGTCCGCAGGTATGAGATTGGTGTTTAGAGTACACTCCATCACACGTTCTGCGCCATCTACTTTAGTAAAGGTCACTGTCTGTGAACTTTCGTGTAAAAGGCGTACCATCTGTTCACGGGGTATCATAATATCATTAGTCATAATTTTCCTTTATCGGCGCATATTCGCCATTGCTTTTGCTTCATCGAAACAGAATACTGGGACTGCATTGGACTTGTGAAGCGTTCCAATGCCAATCATATTGGTTCCAGTATACATCTTGTCAGCCGGTTTAGCGGCGTTGCCCATACCATCACCCTTAGAAGGGAACCTGACGGTCTCACGGACAAATGGTTTGGGGTTTAATACATTACTTACAGGAGCATTGTGCACCTTACTTCGTTTCTGAGCAATGCCGTACTCAGACTTGAGACTTTCTTCATACGACTTTTTCTCAGCAGAAGATTTGAACTTGATCTTGGTGTTCTTCTTGGTACTCCAAGAATTGTAGTATACAGGCATCAGTGCCATGTTAGTGCCATTCGTTATCAAATTTGGTGGTGTCGGAGTAGACATCGCCGTAGTACTGTTTGGCGTACTTCTCCGAGTCTGTGTAGTGATTATAGTTCTCGTTCATAGCATCCATCTTCTCTTGGAATTTCTTGTCAGCAGCACGTTTCGCCTGTAGTTCGGGAATAGCCTTGAGCAGTGCCTTGGAAGCACCCTTCTTCGCTTTAGCACGAAACTCGTTGCGTTTCTGTACACTTTCGACAGCAGACTTGATAATCGCCAGGCGTTCTTCTTTTGTTAGCATGATATGGTTCCTATTAGAAATTGTAGTCGTAGAATTTACGTGGAGCATCGTCGAGTTGGAATCGGCGACCGTGAGCGTCTCTCCAACCTTTGTTCTTTGAAAGTCGGATACGAACCACTTTGTTAGAGGGGTTAGAAGAGATAGTCCACTTCTGATCATAGATGTTAGTACATATAGCAGAGAACCCTCCAGGGACGAACTCCATCTTAACTGAGCGATCTTCAACTGCATCCATCTCACGAATCTCAATGGTCTTGTCTGAGACTACCTTGACGAATTCGAACGGATTGACATCTGAATAACCGATATGATTTGCGTATTGCATTTTGAACTCCTTTTTTCAACCTATGAATATAGTATACCACATCCACGTTATAATGCAAGCACTATTTTAGCATCTGTTGCATTTTTGCAACGAATTATTGGACAATCGAGTCGATGATATCAACCAACTCGTCAGCATAGATGCCTTTAAAGGCATTGGTCACTTTAACTTCGGATTTGCGAACCTTAAAGAACTCAATATCGTAGAGGTCATTGGCTTCGTCTAACTTAACATGGACATGGCCTTTGAACTTAGCCAGGCCTCCAACTTTAAACTGTAGGCCACCTTTGGTATCTACCAAACTATTAGCACCCCATGCCCACATAGCAGTTGGCGCGATGGTTTTAATTTGAGACAGGATGGTTTTTGCGACTGACATTTTGGACCTCTTTATTAACAACATGAGGCTAGTATACCAAATTCTCAGGATAATGCAAGCACTATTTTAGCATCTGTTGCTTTTTTGCAACGGATCTGGTACTGGAGACCTCCGTCCTCTGCAGCCCAACCCCATGCCTGGACGTCATCAGTAGGGGTCCGTGAGAAGGAGTTGTAACGACGCTCAGCCTGGCGCTGGGTTAGGTTTTCTACCATTACAATTGATTTGTCGATGTTTTGAATATAGAAGTAGTATAACATACCGATTACCCTTTAATATGTTTATGCATAGATTCGTGTAAATAATGGCACATATATGAAGCATTAAACCACTTAATGCACCATATATGATACTTAGCTAATTACTTTACGTGGCGCTGAAAGAACAGCTTGTAACAAACGACCGGCAATTGTGCCATTGAAGTTTTCTTTTTTGTAATGCCATGATTTCTTGCGTTCTGCAATTTCTAATAATTCCATTATTTGGAATTTTTCATTAATGTTTTTAGTTGCCATTAACATTTTTTGCATATCATTAATATCTAATGAATATTCTACCCATTTATGAGTAGAATTGATTTTAGATGAAACCATGCCAAATGATTTATTACCACTAGGCGCATATTTAGATTTTAAGTTTAATAAATGCATTTAATTACACTTATATATTAATTTCAATTGTAATTTCGTAAATAGGAGTGGAATCCATATTTGTTAACCACATATTGACAATTTTAACTGCTTGGGCTTTTGTTTGGGCCTCTAATGTGAATACACATAAAAATTCATCAGTAATACGGACTACGAAGGGGCACATAACTGGAACGGACATATACTAAGACTCCTATAAACAACAAGCTACAATAGTAACACAAAAAAATACCCTACGCAAGCATAGGGTTATTTGTATGTTGTATTAAAGCAACAGATCAGGAGTCCTCAGCAGAGACACCACGGAGAAGCATCAGGATGTCTAAGGCACAGTCATGAACGGGATCATGTTTCGCAACCTCGTCTCTGTCAAGGTCTGTTACCTTACAATATCCATTTTTAGAGTCGGTCATAAGGTCCACAGCGGTCCGTACGTCTCTCCAACGGTTGAATGGTGCAATAGGTTCAGTTCCTGCTTTTAGTGCAAGACTATCGATCGCCATCTGGTCCAGGGAACCTCTTGCCCAAATAGTCATGGTCTGTGGATCTGCTCCACGATGGTATTGGTTGATGTACTTGCGAATAGCCTGTAAACCATCCTCGGTGGTGACATCTCGCGATGCATCAGGTGCAAAACTCAACTTCTGTTGATATGATCCCTGTTTACCCCACCAATCCAGGGTAGACTTAGACATGGTACGATCAAGTCTCTTGACCTGATCTTTAGCGTCGAACTTAACTAATAGTCCTCGCTGTACCAATTCTTTGAAGGAGATATTGGCATCTACCTCAGCGTCGAAGTGAATAATTGCAGCTGAAAGAACTACTGTAGTAGATTCGATGCCAAGTGTCTCAATGTCAAAGCAAAACATATTCATAATTTAATCCCACAGCCCCCTGTAATATCTACCAAATAATCGCAGACCATTATCGATCCGATTCTGTTCTTTTTCCATACCTTCATAGTCGCATTGATATGTGTCGTTTGGACCTCTTATCATCCGACTCATATTACGGTCTTCCGCCGGCTCCCATTGAATGTCGTGTACACCAGATCTATACTTCTCTTCCCAGTCGTAAGTATATGACTCGAATGCAAAGATCATCTCATCCATAACCCAATTCCAACGAGTATGAATATCAAACCCACCTTCTTCGACTTCATACTCATGATAAAAATCGAATGTACCTTGAGAATCATATTCTTCTTTCGAAGTGGTTCTCATATGCTCTGGAACATCTTCAATGTCAACCATTGGTGAACCATGTTTGTTTTCTTTTAACTGCTTGAGCATCGGTAGAATGATAGGAGCCAAAGTTGAGTCCATGTTCCAAGTGTCCCATTTGTCGATCTTGACATATTTAACACGAGGATGCACTTTATCTAATACCCACTGAATACCATTAGAGATTGGTACTAGTTTATCAGAAATCTTATCAACCGACTTTGGATATAGTGGACCATCTTCTTTCGCCCAGTCTTTCCAGAAGAATACTTTCTCTAGAATTGTATAAGGTGATATCCAATGGTCGCGATATTTACCGATGTATACTTTCATAATATATTACTCCTTAGAGTCAGTTGGAAACGGCCAAGCCGCTTGAGGTGTCAGTGGTTTATCGGTAGCTAGAGTTTCAGCAACATCACTCTTACTGCGCCGTGGCTTATTTTTCACAGTCACTGGTTTGATTAATACCGCAGGCCTGACTGAAGTTGGGAATGGCCAGTTCGGGTTATTTTTAATCGCATCGGGAACTCTGTTTGCTTCTTGCTTAGGAACAAACCCCATAAGGTTCATTATCCATTTAATAAATTTAATCATAATGATGTCGCTCTAAAATGTGTGGTTAAAGTGTATTTTGGGATAATACCTCTACAGAAGTTCTCTGCATAGATATAAGTCCACGTGGATGGAAATATGATCATAGATCCCTGGATAGGAGTTACTCTAAGATCGGCTGCAGGAAACTCAGTCTCTCCACGTTGTTCTGGAGTACTTAGATATATGATAGATGTGACAAACCTACTATTAAGACCCTCTCCGACAGAATCTGAATGTAGTCTCTTCTTAAATCTAGCATCATTCGGTGTATACTTTTTCAGAGAGAATTCTTCTATATCCATCTTGTCGGGCAATTGCTTACTAGTCTTCAGTCCACAATCTGTTCTATAAGTCAGCAAACCCACATTGAATATGTCTAATATCTTTGTCCCAAATTCTTTCCATATATCTACATGACTATTACGTTTCTCTGGAGCTATGATCATTTCATCATAACGATCACCCAAACCATCTATCCGATTGTTAGGTGATAAGTTTCTCTCGAACGTCTTTATCAGTTTATTACATATCATCTGAGGCATGACAGCATCGTAAACTTTTATGTATTTGATCATATGATATTTGAAATCGCTATCTTAGCATCGATACAATCATCGTATTCAGTTTCTCGCTCTAATTCTTTAATAGATGCAATCTCCATCAGACTGATACCATATGCAACATCGAACCAATCTACCGCCTGCATCCACTCTTGGATTTCCTCAGGACCTTGTAATGAAGTCAGAATACGCAAGTCGTTCTTCTGATCAGGAGTTAGTTCGTCGTCTAATTCAAATGCTTCAATCATTTTATATCCTTATAGTTGTCAGCTTCTGTCTTATCCTCACGTATCTCCAGGAAGATAGGTAAGAACAGACTTTCGCCACCTTGTTTGTTTGTGATACGGCTATTATACTTCAAAGCCACAATTTTACCAAGCAAATCATTCCGATCAGCCCAAAAAGTATTTCTATGGTTATCATTAAACCCAGAACCGACACTGACGGAAATAGTTTTGCCGTCAGTGGATCCGGACTCACATATAATTGCACCAAGTTGTCCAACATACTTACCTGACCCTTCTTCAAAACCTACGATACGAAGGTCGCAGTCTAATTCGTTCTTGAACTTTACTTGATGCTTTACCCTCTTGTTCTCCCATACAGCATTTCCATTTTTGAGTATAATACCTTCTTCTCCTTGAGCAAGGTAACTGTCAAACGCCTCTCTAGTCTCAGCAATCGAGCTGACCATCCGGTATTCCACCAACTTGACGGCATCAAAGCAAACAGTCGACGCAATACGTTCAAAGCGATCTTGATAAGGAACACCACTATAACCAACGGTAAAATCTTCATAATCGATAACATCCCAAATAGTTGCACGAATCTTATGTGCTTCCAAGTCGGTGATCGTGCCCTTCACCGCCTTGTTGAGAATTCCGTTACCAGTTTGTCGATCTAGAATAACGCCTTTGTCATTGACTACCAACTCACCGTCAAAGACATAATCTTTAGAACCGCTCATGTTAAGAAAATCTTCATCCAGATGTTGGATGCCGTGGATTTCTTTACCATTACGACTTCTGTATTCTACCTTGCCGTTCTGGACGATAGCATTAAAACGCATACCATCCATCTTCAGTTGAACCATTGCAGGAAACTCAAACTTACTTATAAGTTTTTCATCTGACGCTGAGCAGAGCATACATGGATACTCATGAATCATACCTGGCCAAACTTTATTCACAGTGGATGCATTGACTCCGCAGTCCAGACTTTTGTCGATGATTCTTTCAAGTACCTTTGCATCATCTGGAGTAGAACTCTCCAGTAGTGAAGTGAGCATATCTATTGCAGCATTACCAGTATACTCACGGGTTGAGAGTTTCTTCAATTGCTGACACGATTGTGCCAAAGTTATAGTATGAATTCCACGAGTGTATTTGGGAATCTTCCGGATGTAGAACTGCGTGAACGGATCTAGTGCTAGGAAGATCACCGTCTGTAGCATACTGTGATTCTTATGCTTTGTCAGTTCAGCAATCTTGAAGTTGCGACTGCCATCAGATGCAAGGAGATTAAAAAACTCGTTCAAATTCATTTTGCAATAATCCAGTTCATATTCATAACATCCGGCATGTCTTCAACGATCTCTATAGTTCCACCAGAGTCTTTAATAAGCACATCTATCATACTGTACCCGTAGGTATTAGAACCATATGCTGATTTCTTACAAGTGTATTCTGATCCGGTGTACCCTTTAAAGATATATTCATTGTCGGTTTCCGATACCCCAACTACGCCACTATTCATACGCCATAATTCACTCCGAGCATATGTCCCATGCCACAATCCGAAGATTCTGTAGTGAGGATCTGTTCCAGTGACTTTAAGAATTTTCCATAGATCGGGGTAATACTCATTCATAATCTCAACCTTCTGTTAGCACAAACTGACCATCTTTAACTTTAAATAATTCGTATCCAGCAGTGCTTCTTATATATTCACGACCACCATCAATCATTTTTCCGTCAATCTCTTTATAATCGTGATGAGATTGACTGTAGTGATACATGCCCGAATCATCAACAATCATACCAAAATTCAGTTCTTCAACTTGGTCTGCGTTAGTAATATACACACTTCCCGAATGATTACGCAGACCGAAATACCGATTGCCAAACTCAGGATGAGGGGATTCCCTAAAGAATACATCAACTGGATTATCGCTTGTGCTAATATCAGTAGTGCAAACATAAGTGATAGAGACACTGTCCTTTTGTTCATAATGTTCAATTACTTTCTTTGTATCAAATTGTGGATCATGTTTAATATTCATCATACACTCACATCAATGTGCCGACCTTTATCAACATCATTTCTATCACGGGATATCTGCTCTGCTTTGGCGATCTGTGCCCTTTCCGCCTCAGCTCTTTTTAATGCATCGTCACTCATCTTCTTCAAATTCATACTGTGCTCTATTTGATTTAGTCGCTCTTGATGTTTAGTGACAGATATATTCATTACTCATTATCCCACTTATTAACGAACGCCGTGAATTTAGAATCTTCTTTCCATGACCTCAGATACATATTATCTTCGTTAAATACTTTTAGATATTGTCTATTGGTAACTACACGAGATCCACTAACTTCTTCACTTATATGCACCTGACTAAATTCTTTAATATCTCCGTCGTTAAGTACACGATCATGAGCCATTTCTTCTTCAGCATCCTCCGGGAGTTCTACCACATAACGTATCCGGAATGAAGATACTGTTTCGACCATAACTAACTTGGTCTTAACTTTCTTAGTCATCGTCCAAGAACCGTCGCCATTGTCTGACCACTCGATACTATCACCAATCTCCCAACCAACTTCTTTCATCAACTTTTCGCTGATAGGAAGTATCAAGTTGCCTGATTCATCTTGTTTTAGTTTAACGCTTGGCATTTAATTTCTCCAGGGATTCTAGTCTACTGAGTGTGTATGAATAGTATTGATATACGATATAAGCGAATACTGCCAGACACAGTGCGTAGATTATATGCTTAAATTCAAACATTTGAATAGCAACTTGTGCAAGCACAGCACCAGCGAACATCGTGGAGATCAGTACCAAAGTATATAGCACTGCTTTTAATTTCAAGTTCATAATTCATTTTCCTTTATAGTTGCTTGGAGGTGACGATACTCACGGCGCAACCACCATTTGTATCTATTGAAGTATACTGCGAGACTATAATCAGTTGGGATAATTTCACTCCAACCTAATAGTTCATCTTGGTTCTCGAAATACATTTCCTGAACCCAATGTCGAAACTGAATCATAACATCTCCTGTATAACGTATTTCGCTTCTGGAACAGACTTACACTTATCACCATTGACAGTGATGTTTCTGTTAGTTACTATTTTAACAGCAAATCCACCAGCTGACAAGTCCCAGTGAGATTTCTGTTTGTTTTTTACCACACGTTGACCAGTAGCAAAAAATAGAGTATCCATCAGTTCGTCTGATGCCAGTTTACGCAGGAAATGTATGTTCGCCATATTAGACCTCGTATGCCATTTCCATGACCTCGTATAGAACTTCGTAAGCCATTTCGGAAGTTACGTCAAACTCGCAGAGCATTTCTTCAACTGCATCGTCCATGGTGATCTCACCATTTTCCATCATAACATTTAACTCTTGTGCTAAAGTGTAAAGTCTTTTCATACGCATAATATATTTCCTTCTTTTCTCAATCTATGATACTAGTATAACACACTGACACAGCAATGCAAGTGTTATTTTCCATATTTGTAAAAATACAACAGTAGTACTTTAGTATTATCTTTTAGAGAATAAGATAAGACAACCATTGCACAACAGCAGAGGTTTGGTCATACAGGAAATCTCTCTCCAAACACTCCACTTGAACCCACTCGAGGGAAGGTTCTGAGGCCTCCCAGCACCCAATAGGTTCGTCGCCAATGGGTTCGGTAATTGTAACAGTTGTCATATCTTAAACTGACACACCGTTCCAACCATTGCGATTGATCTTACGTGATGCAGTCATATGAACCTTACGGAACTTCATGTACTCCATGATGGAAACGCCATCAAGTTTACTGCACTCGACAAGAGCAAGGTCACGTTTCACGTAGGTAGATACTGACACCACTGGGATGACTGACTGCCTAAACGCTCCACCGATTGTTGTAAAAAACAATGACGTGTAAACTACTTTTTCCATCTGTAACTCCTTTTGATCAACCTATGGCTATAGTATAACACAGCGGTTGAGTATTGCAAGCACTATTTTCCATATTTGTAAAAATACAACAGTAGTACTTCAGTATTATCTTTTGTATGAGTTACCGAAACGATCGAACATGTTATCAGCAAACTGATCTAACGTGAACCACTTCGCAACGCATCCAATATCACCGGCGTATTCTGAGGGGAATGAGATCGCCTTGAGAGGGAACCAGAGTTTGCATTTAGGGTTGGCAACCACTTGGACCTGAATCGCCTTAGCGGTCCGATTAACGATCTCTACAGCCATGGCACGGCTGTATGCGTATCCCTCAGACCATAAGGTAAAAGTATTAGTTTCTTCAGTTTGTGACATTTTTAAAAGTCTCCAACATAACGTCAATGAGTTCAGGGAACACTGTTAAAGTGTACCAGACAGTAACCACTGCTTGGATAGCAAGTGGTATTAATATAACTAAAAGTATTACTATTAAGAGAAACCGTAGCATTTGAATTCCTTTTCTATGAAGCCAGTATACCACAAAAAAAAACCCCACGCAAGCGTAGGGTTATTAAGTGTGGGGTTTATGCAACAGTTATAATGTTGGTTTTGGAGGTGCTTGCATAAACTGGTTCCCGAAACTGACGACACATACCGCGTCATCGATATCATCTATTGCTAATAGTAATGAGACACTGGTTCCTTCTTTATTAGACAGGAGAAAGTATCTGCCGAATCTTTCATCTACCCAAGTTACAATAGCCTCTTCGTTATAATTCTTCTTCGCCATGCTCACCACATTAATTAGTGAACCACATTGGACGGGGAGGTTCTCTTCAATGAATTCTGGCTTATCCTGAGCGAATACACTAGTTGATAGAAATAAAATACCCGCTGTTAACACTGACTTAATCATACGATTCTCCTATATTAATCGTTCCCATTCGAATTGAATAACTTTCTTGTTCGACCTACCCTCTGCAGATTTATTACGACTACTTATCGTATCTATAACAGATTTATTTAGTGATGCATCCCCTAAGAATGATTCAGGGTGTAGTAATAAGTGATCATTAGGATATTCGGTTTTTAATAATCCCGGGACGGTTGTCCATCTTCTTCCTACTCTCATACTACGTGCAAAATAACTATTATTTGATTCAACTGCAAACTGGTCTAAGTTAGATAAAAATATTCTGTCTCCGTAATGTACACCAACAAACTCTTCATCGTAACCACCAGTCTTCCAGAATGTATCTTTATACACTAGGAAATCATTAATAGGAGGTAAAATCGAATTAGTGAATTTGAATTTATAATAACAATCGCGAGATATTCTACAATCTTTTATATCCGATAATATATTATCCAGTGTTGAAAGGTGATATATGATATCTATGTCGGATAATAATACCCAACTCGTCGGCGCAACCTTCATCGCCAGATTTCTACAACCATGAGAGTTAAACCCCAGATCTTCAGTCACCCTGTATAGTGATGTATTAGTTACACCATCTTTAATGATTTCTGATGCGGGTGTAACTTGTGATCCATCATCTATAATCTGAAGATGTATCGGCATACCCAACTGCTTCCACATCGATTGTTGATCGACCCATTCTTTCAGATACTTTGGTTCATTATAATATGTTACCGATATCGTCAATATCGGGTCATCAACATTCATATATTATGCATTGATACCGACTGAATATACTGTTTGACCATTGACACGTGATGCAGTCAATGCCTTTCCACGATTGCTACCGTCTGCTTTATATGAGACATGAACCCATCCAGAGTCTGGGATCCCTGGAGTATAGAACTCAAGAATCACTTGGTCAAAGTCGGTGTTCTCAACAATCCAGTCTGCCAAGTCACTATTTGCAACTCCAGGAACTTCGATGTCTGCCGCTTCGCCATGACAATGTTGTGATGTTTTAGAACCGCCTACTGCTGCATTTAGTGTAGGACTACGGTATCCACTATTGATTGTGGTTACGCCAAAATGGTCACGCACTTTCTGCACGACATTCTCGAATAGAGCTGTTGCCGCTTCTAGATGCTCACCCTGTGGGGTGTTGTCAATGCCTTTACGCTCAGCAGTCTGTGACTTGGTGAACTCTGCCATTGAAAAATTCTTACTTAGTTTCATTGTATACTCCTATATTATCTTGATACAATGGTATGTATATAAGTTTCGAACTCTTCCACTTTACCAATTCTATTGGGCCAGTGGATGTACTCCTTTTCAGGATTCTTTTTAAGGTTCGCTAATAGAGGTAGTATTGCATTATACAGATCGTTGACCTTACTCTCCAACGCCTCTACAGATTGTGTAGCAGTTTGTGCTTTCGTGGATGCTTTCTGAACTACTTCAAGTTCGTTCTCATCTACTGCTGTAAATCCGAAATCAAACATATCATTATTCGACATCGCCACATTTCCCTATTGCTTCCATAAGTCGCATATTAAGAACCATATTTTCAACTACTAACTTGACTGTCGTCGCAAGCATGATCATATCCCTATGGTCTTTATGTTCTGAGAGATACATTTCCAACACACTAGATGCCATAAGCATGTAAGCGTCTTGTTCTTTGATCTCCAACATACCCCAATCAATTGGGTCATCCACTTCAACTTGTGATGCGAGATGTGCTAATTGCGATACTAGTGTCAAGTCAGTTCCTTATAAAGTGGCACTTCAACGATTGAATGGCGATCGATCGTTATGGCAGTTCCCGCCAACATGCTCGTAAGTTTAACGGTCCTAAGGGCATGATTTCTTATTAGTTTTATTTAGTAGTTTTCAATATTGCAATAATTCTTTCTGCAAGTTCTTTGAACCATGCTTCATCATGTCCACGAGTGGTTTCTGCGGCAACACCAATGCGCACACCTGAAGTTTCAACGAATCCACGAGTGTCTCCCGGAACACCGTTCTTATTTGCGGTGATACCATTTGCTTCCAACAAGTCAGCAAACTCACGTCCACTATATTGTTCTTTATTGAGATTGATAGTCATCATGTGAGACTGTGTGCCATTACTAACAATGTCTACACCAGCGTCCATAAATGTCTGTGCCATAGCATGTGCATTGATCCTGATACGTTTAGCGTATAACGTAAACTCTGGTTGCAGTGCTTCATAGAAACACTGCGCCTTGGCCGCGATGATATGCATCAGTGGACCACCCTGTGTTCCTGGAAACACTGCACCGTTGATCTTCTTACTGATATCTTCATCGTTCCATAGAATCATACCACCACGAGGTCCACGTAATGTCTTATGCGTAGTAGTTGTGGCAACGTGAGCGTGAGGGAACGGACTAGGATACTGTCCACCAGCAATTAGACCAGAGTAATGACTGATGTCTGCAAGTAGAATAGC
>TARA_B110000971_G_scaffold82777_1_pt1 | contig 12208 bp, 10 predicted proteins | sample TARA_B110000971 | Tara Oceans TARA_B110000971 (sample SAMEA4397842) | marine metagenome | biome: Polar Biome; feature: [SRF] surface water layer (ENVO:00010504); material: water (ENVO:00002006), including particulate matter (ENVO:01000060) such as... | depth 5 m | reverse complement strand
CAGCTTCCCAAGAAATTGCTTCGTAGTGGTCTTTTCCTTCTGGTAAAAACATGGGGTGTGTAATACGTCCACTTTTGCCAATTTCATAATCCGAGAGCTTCGAAAGTGCTGCTACAGAATGCGTGGCAAAAAATAACGGAGATACTTTATTTTTAGTGGCTTCCTCTGCAACGGCTTTCGCACCGTTTTCGCAATATTCAGCTAAGAAAGCGCGTTTCGCGTCAGGATCTGGCCACGCACAACCAGGGCAATCAAATCCTTCTTTTTGATTGATGTTTTTTAGCAGACGAATCCCCTTGAGCACACCAACTTTCTTTTTTATATGTGTTAACGCAGATACAATTGCAGGAAACCCTACAGCAGTAGCAGGAATTTTTTTGAGCTGAATTCCTGTTAATTTTTCTGGGGGTTGTGCATTCCTTTCTTTAGACATCTGCTACATTTTTTAGAAAATTAGGATTTGAATAAATAGTCATTTTATGTTCGCGTGTAAATCCTATGAGACAAATTCCAAATTCTTTTGCGAAATCTACGGCTAAAGATGAGCAGGCAGAAACAGCAATGATAACAGGTATTTTAGCAATAAATGCTTTGGTTACAATCTCGTAAGATACGCGTCCGCTAACGAGTAAGTATTTTGCTTTTTTCAAATCATCTTGAAGCAAGAGTGTCCCCACCGTTTTATCTACCGCATTGTGTCTCCCGAGATCTTCTTTAACAGTCAATAATTCCTGATTTTCATCAAAAATTGCAGCGGCATGACTTCCCCCAGAAGTTTTAAAAGTTTTTTGAAAAAGGTGCATCTTAGAAAACATAGCATGTACTATTTCTGATGAAAAATAAGTATTTGACAAGAGCTTTTCGCCTGCTATTTCTAAATCTTTTAGTTCTTGTTTTCCGCAAATTCCACAGGAAGAAACAGACAGAAGTGTTCTTTTATTCAAATAGCCTTTTCTTAAATCTTCTTTTCGAATACGCACATTAATAATGGTAGGAATTTGAGAGGCTTCTTGAAGTACTTCAAAAATAAAATCGGAACCATTCTTATAGATATCTTCAGCATATAATAGGCCTCTTACAAGTTCTTTATCATTGTCCGGTGTCCGCATAACAACGGTATATGCACTATTATTGATGTTAATTTGCAATGGAGCCTCTATCACAAGTGCATCGGTTACAACTACTTTTTGATGGTTTGTTATTTTTAGTCCTTGATAGGTTCCTGTTTGCATACCTTAGCGCGTTAAGCCTTCTTCACAAATTTACTAAAAAAGTAACCGTCAAAGAAAATAAAAGGAGTAAAATCCTTCTACTATAGCGAGGTTCTAATTTAAAAATATTGAAAAGATACCAGCGGCAAGAAAGCAGGATGAAAAGGGGCTGTCTTTGCTAACGGGACTCTTATTCTTTTGAGCAAAAAATAACGATTAACTGATTGTCTTTATTGGTTGTAAAAAACAGGTAAATAGAACCTCCCTCATTAATTTTTAATTCTTTTCGAATTTGTGTGACCGTTTTTGGAAAATTTCTTGTGGTAATATTTGCTTTTTTTCGGGAGATAATTTTACTTAATTTTTTTTTATCGTATCCAACTACCTTGTCAATTTTAAACGTTCTCCCTGGAAATTGTACTACATGTTCAGACGTATAAATATGCGAGTGTCGGTGTATTTTAAAAACGGAGAGTTGTGTTGATATTTGGTGAAATCCACCAGATTTTAATAGCGCAGCATTTGGTTCATACAAAAAGGAGCGTGGCTCAGAATACTCAGATTCAGCAGGTTCGTTCCATTCAAAACTAAATGTTTGAGCTTTATTTTTAAGAATATTAATTGTTTTCACGGGAATGGCCCCTACATAGCCTTTTTCTAATAAAAACAAGACCTCCTTGACTTCGTTATCCACGGCAACAACTTCTATTTCCCGCACATACTTGAGTTCTTTGATGGCGCTTGTAATGTCTAGTATTGGAGAATTTTTTAGGAGTATCTGGTTTGTTTTACTGAATAAAAAATCAAGATGTTCTGGTACATTTGGAAGACAGTCTTTTAATAAGAAGACTTTTCCTTTAAGATCGTTTCTTCGCGATGGATCAATATAGATACAATCGAAACTCTGCGGGCTATTTTTAAGAAACTCGATGCCGTCTCCACAATGTGTAACAATTGTTTGTTGTTGGAGCTGTTGGTAGTTATGGGCCACAATTTTAGAGAGTTCTGCATCAATTTCACAATGTATTACTTCTTTAAAATATTTTGCAAAATAATAACAATCAACCCCAAAACCACCCGTAATATCTACGATCGTGTTGCCTTTTAGAAGCTTAGATTTATAGTTGGCAGTGATTTCTGATGAGGTTTGTTCGATACTAACTTTCGGAGGATAGTAAATTTTCTCAGCAGAAAACCAGGTAGGTAATTTTTTTTTAGCTTTTTGTTTTGCAACCACTTGATGTGCTAATTCCTGAATAGAAACCTCTTTAAAAGGACTTCCTTTTAAAATAATTTTCGTGAGATCTGACTTTAAATGGTCACAAATAAATTTTTGAATATCAGCGTTTAGAAGATGTGAGTTCAAAGAAATTAAATGTTTTTAGTTAAGGATTTTACAATTTTATTTTCTGATAAAAATTCCTTTAAAATAACTTTTAAAGCGGTATACATAGGAACTGCTACAATCATCCCTACAATACCAAAAAGTAACCCACCAATGATAATGATTAAAAATATTTCTAAAGGATGCGATTTTGTTGTTTTGGAAAAAATAAGGGGCTGACTGACAAAATTGTCTACCAATTGGGCCATTAAATACCAGAACAATATCCATAAAGAGGTCGCCAATATTTCTGTCTGAAAGTCTAAACCAATATTACTGGTCATTGATAAAACAAACATAATTACGGCACCAATCACTGGGCCAACATAGGGAATTAAATTAAGTAATGCACATAAAAAGGCAATGACAAGGGCATTATCAATGTCAAAAATCAGTAAAATAAAGGTGTATAACACAAAGAGAATGGTAATTTGTGAGAGTAAACCAATAAAATATCGAGATAATAAATTATTAATGGTTTCTAAAGAGTTAGAAAATCTACCTTCATTTCCATTTGGAATAAGGGTCATCATACCATTTTTTAATAAATGACGGTCTTTCATAAAAAAGAAAGAGATGAATAATACAGAAAATAAACCGACACTTAAAGAGCCTACAGCTTCTAAAATAGCATTTAAAAAGTTGGGAATTTCTTGAAATGAAGCAAGGAGGTCTACATTTTTTAATTCATTCAATACGTCGATTCCTTTTGATAAGAGATAACTATTGACCTGAGCATATATTTCTTGCACACTCGCCTGTAAGTCTTCTACTTCCAGTAAAGACAAGCTTTTACCTTGTTCGGCAATCAACGGAATAAATAGGATAATTAAACCTGATAAAAAACTCAACATTAAGAGCATTGTAAAAATAACAGCAATAGTGTTTGGGAATTTTAATTGAGTACTAAGCAGTGAAATAATAGGCCGTGCAATTAAAGATAAAATAGCAGCGATAATAATATAGAAAATAACCGATTGAATTGTGAATAAGAATGCACCTAACAGGAGTATTCCACCCAAGATTCCAAAGGCTTTTAAAATTTCGTTTGTGATGGGTTTTGAGTTCATTCGTTGTATGCTTTTACGTTTTCTAAATAGAATTTATTTCCGATAGAAAATTGATGACTTGTGGGTAGTAAAGCGCCACTTTCAGTGACTTTCCAATCTTCCCAAGTTGCGGAAACACCGCCCATAGGAATAATTTTTGTCCACATTTTAAAGGAGGTAGGGAAGTACTGCTCATTTAAAATCCAGAGGTATGAATCTCCGGGAGTGGAACCTCCAGAAGTATAGGTCACTAAAAGTGCTGCACGACCTTTATGAGTCACAATCCGGCGCTCTGTTCCTGTATCAAATATTTTATAAGGAGCAACCAACCAAAAGGAGTCATTGTTGTAAAAGTCTGTTGCTTTTTTTAAAATGTTATTATTTTCTACTTTTTTATCATCAATAAAAACTTCCGTTTTTTTAGGGTTTTTTGCATGTAAAATCACCTTGTTATTATCCCATGAGACAGCGATAATATTTTCTTGTTTGTTCCATTTATAAAAATGCTTATTTCTAAAATTCCATACGATTGTCTCAGTATTTTTATAGGCCTGATAGTTTAGCGCATTTAGCATTTTCATGGCCAAGGCATCGGCTTCTTTTCCTTGTTTTCCTTGAGGGAGCGATTCGTTTTTCGCAAAGTAAAAAACAGCTCCAGCTGCAAATAATACGAAAAGAATACTTCCTAAAATTTTAAAAAAGTTCTTCATGTAGGATTTCTGAAATTTCTGAAGCTAAAATATCCTTTTTTAAAGAAAGAAACGAGAAGTTTAGCTCTTAATATTGTAAATACACGTATTCTGAGAGAAAGTATTGGGGCTGAAAAAAGTTTGACAGTGGATCAGTGCTCTTTAATTTGCAGTCCTAATTGAGCGTCCTATAAAGAAGCAAAGACGTTTCTCTTTTCTTAATGTATAAGCGCGTCTCGGAAAATAGTTTTAAATTTTTTAGGAAGTGCTTTTGTAATACGCACTGCAACTTTGCTAAAAGGATGCATAAATGAAAGTGTTGCTGCATGTAAATACAATCCTTTTCCTTTTAAGACTAATCCCTCGTTAAAATAGGTTTGGTCTCCTAATATTGGATTGCCAATACCAAACAAATGCTTTCGTAACTGATGCTTTCTTCCTGTTTTTGGTTGCAATCTTACGAGATTTAAATAGCCAAAACGTTCAGAAGGTATCGTCTGTAATACTTCAAATTCTGTATGAGCAGTTTTTTCTTCAATGGTTTGCTGTATGTCCCCTTTAGTGTCCATGACGCTTATGGTAATGGCGACATAGGTTTTTTGGATTTTTTTTTCTAAAAATAACGCACTCAAAGCACGGATGGCCGCACTCGTTTTTCCTATTAATAATACTCCGCTTGTGGGTTTATCTAAGCGATGCACAGGTTGTGGCCTTACAGCGTCTGATTGCGTACTTTTTTTAAGGTTTTGAGCCAGCCCGTTTGCAATGGTCATAAACTTATTTCCACTCACTAGCACACCAGGAGGTTTGTTTATTACAGCGAAATAGTCATCTTCAAATAGCACTTCTAGCGCCAATTCTAATCGTTTAAATCTTGAGGATACTTTCGGTGTAAAAAGACTTATTTTTTCTCTGCCAGAAATATATTTTGCAGTAGTGGCTTCAATACCGTCAATAAAAATGAGCTTTTTTTTAATGGCTTTTTTGATGCCAGATTTTGTAGGGATCGTTTTAAAAATTCCAACTCCATATTCTTGAAAACGAATTGGATGCTCTAATACTGGTGCGGTATGGCTTTCTATAAGTATCATTATTTGGCAAAAAGTTGCCCGATATCCTTGAACGCTTTAAATTCTAATGCGTTTTTCTCTGGGTCATTAAAAAACATGGTTGCCTGTTCACCAACTTCCCCTTGAAAACGAATGCAAGGAGCAATTATAAAAGTGGTGTTGCTTTCTTTTAAGTTGTTTGCTAAAGTATGCCAATCTTTCCAAGTTAAAACAACGCCGAAATGTGGCACGGGAACATCATAACCATCGACAGGATTTGATATTCTTTGGGGCTTAAAACCTTCTTTTTGATGGATGACAAGCTGGTGACCGAAAAAATCAAAATCAACCCAGCTTTTCGTACTTCTACCTTCTTTACAATTTAAAATACGTCCATAAAAATCTCTACACAATTTTAAGTTTTGAACAGGGATCGCGAAGTGAAACGGTTGAATCATAATTTTTAGTTTTAAAAGATGTTGTGCAATAGTGAATATTTATGAAGAGGTATCGGTTAAAACCCCACAGCAGCGTCATCTCCACGCGCATCTGCGCCGCCTTCCAAACTTCCATTTGGCAGCACTAAAATAGCATCTACTTTACCAATAACAAGTGCTTTTTTTTCATAAATTGTATAGCCTAATGTTTTTAATGTTGTTTTTGTTTTGCTGTTAAAACCTTCTGGTTCCAAACGAATAATATCTGGCAACCATTGATGGTGAAACCTTGGCTGATTTATAGATTCTTGCATTCCCATATTATATTCTACAACGTTTAAAATATTTTGTAAAATAGAAGTAATAATTGTAGAACCTCCAGGAGTTCCTAAAACCATTTTTAATTTTCCGTTTTTTTCTACAATAGTTGGGGTCATTGAACTTAACATTCTTTTTTCTGGTGCAATAGCATTTGCTTTTGAACCAACCAATCCATAGACATTTGGCACTCCAGGTTTACTGGAGAAATCGTCCATTTCATTATTTAAAATAAAGCCAGCACCTTTGACAACAACTTTAGATCCATAACCTGTATTTAGAGTAGTGGTTACAGAAACGGCGTTGCCAAATTGATCTATAATAGAATAATGTGTGGTCTCATCACTTTCATGTCCTAGAATTTTTCCATGAGAAACCTCCGAAGATGGCGTTGCTTTATCCCAAGAAAAACTCTGCATTCTTTGGTTGATATAGTCCGTGGCTGTCAAACTATCAATCGGAACATTTACAAAGTCGATATCTCCTAAAAAGTGAGCTCTATCTGCATAAGATCTTCGAGAAGCCTCTGTTAATAGTTGAATGTATTTGGTAGAATTGTGTTCAATGTCTGATACGTTATACGGGGCTATTGATTTTAAAATTTGAGCCAAACAGATTCCACCACTCGAAGGCAATGTCATGGATGTAATTTGATAATCCTTGTATTCAAACGTAATGGGTTTACGCCAAATGGCTGTATATTTTTGTAAATCTTCGCGGGAAATATCTCCCCCTAATTGGGCAATATACTTTACAAATAATTCCGCTGTTTTCCCTCCATAAAATCCGGCCCTTCCAAAGTCACGAATACGTTCTAAGGTCTGTGCGAGTTCTTCTTGTTTTAAAAGGGCACCTTCTTTCCACTCCGCTTCAAAGAGTGTTTTGTACGTATTTACCTTTTGGAATTTTGCAGCAGCATTATTCAAAGATGCTGCTTGTTTTTTTGTGATTTTAAAGCCATTTCTTGCCAGATCAATTGCAGGTTGTATCAACTCTTTAAAAGGAATGCTTCCAAACCTTTCATAGACTTTGAAAGCACCGGCAACAGAGCCCGGAACTCCTGCAGCATTTGCACCCAGCGTACTTTTATTTTTAATAATAGTACCCGCGCTATCTAAATACATGTTTTTGTGTGCACTAATAGGCGCTTTTTCCCTAAAGTCTAAAGCTCCTTTTGTACCGTCATTGTTTCGGTATATCATAAAGCCACCGCCTCCAATATTACCGGCAACAGGATATGCAACTGCCAAAGCAAAATGTGTCGCAATCATCGCATCGTATGCATTTCCTCCTTTCTTAAGAATCTCTGAGCCAATTTTTGAAGCTTCTACCTTTGCAGATACAACCATTGCTTTTTGGGCAATCAAACCTGTTTTTTTCTTCTTTACATAGGACGAGTTGCAGTGTGTGAAAAGCAATAAAAATGAGATAAGTAACATCAATTGTTTCATAAAGTATTTTTAATTTCTTTAATTTTTTGATTTGAAAAGTTACGTAAATCTTCGAAGAAAAGGATGAAATCTTCCTCGAATTCTTTGTTTAATTCCTTTAAATCTTCAATGGCTAAATTCATTTTTGATTTTCCTTTAGTCCGATGGTTCATTCCGGTTAAAACCTTTTCAATTCCGTCTTCAAATTGGTAATTGAATAAGAGATTGTACGCAATCATATACCTTATAAATTCCTGTGATTTAGTGGGCAAGTGATCGGAGACTTCGCTAAGCATTTTATTCACTCCGTCGGTGAAGACATCAAAGGGTATTTCAGAATATTTTGACCAATTTTTAGCTAAGAAATAGTCGTAAAAAATGTCAACAATTACACCACCGTAGTGTCCGTAGCGTTTATTTAAGCGTCTTTTACTTTTTCTAACAAGAGCATGTGAATCCGTAAAGGTATCTATTTCTCGGTGTAGAAAAATACCCTGCTGAATTTCTTTAGAAAAACTTTCGTAATTATTACCTCTAATATGATCTGCAATAAAATTACCAATCATGATATTAGGGTTGTTTTTTGATAGGTATAAATGGGCTAAAAAATTCATTAGAGAATACTTTTAATTTTTTTAAAAATAAAATATTGGCAGTGCTTTGAACTTTCAAGTTTTCTTTAAAAAAGTAACTGAAAAGCCACAACGTTTTAGTTGTGGCTTTTCAGTTACTTTTGGAATGTGATCTAATAAAAAAGCACCGTACGTAAATTTAGCTATTTAACATTACAGGCATTACAAGCATTGTAACTTGCTCTCCTTCGTCAGTGCCATCTATAGGAGTTAAAATTCCTGCTCGGTTCGGTAAAGACATTTCAATTAAAACGTCTGTGGCGCTCAAATTACTTAACATTTCACTTAAAAAACGAGAATTAAAACCAATTTGCATGTCATCCCCTTGGTAATCACAACTCAAGCGTTCATCTGCTTTATTGGCGAAGTCTAAATCTTCTGCAGAAATATTTAATTCCGTTCCTGCCATTTTTAAACGTATTTGATGCGTTGTTTTACTCGAGAAAATAGAAACACGTTTTACAGAGTTTAAGAACGAAGCTCTGTCTACCGTTAATTTATTTGGATTCTCTTTCGGAATTACAGCTTCGTAATTAGGATATTTACCATCAATTAAACGACAAACTAAAACAATATTATCAAAAGTGAATTTTGCATTTGCATCGTTGTATTCAATAGTTACATCACTGTCAGAACTTCCTAAAATTCCTTTCAATAAATTTAAAGGTTTCTTAGGCATAATGAATTCTGCGGTTTGATCGGCAGTTACATCGGTTCTCGAGTATTTTACTAGTTTGTGCGCATCTGTAGCTACAAAAGTTAAACTTTGCGTGCTAAATTGAAAGAAAACACCACTCATCACTGGGCGTAAGTCATCATTTCCAGCAGCAAAAATTGTTTTCGAAATGGCAGTTCCTAAAATGTTTGCAGGAATTATTGTTTTACTTGGTGAGGGCAATGAAAGTGCTTTTGGAAATTCATCTCCACCAAAATAGGCCATGTCGTATTTTCCTTGATCAGAGCTAATCTCTATGGTATTATCACCTTCTGTTTTAAAAGTGAGCGGTTGGTCTGGAAATGTCTTCAAGGTATCTAACAATAGACGCGCGGAAACGGCAATAGATCCCGAACTGTCGCTTTCTACAGCGACCACAGAACTCATTGTAGTTTCTAAATCTGATGCAGATATTTTTAAATTATTTTCGGATAATTCAAACAGAAAATTATCTAAAATTGGTAATGTGTTGTTGCTATTTATAACGCCTCCTAAAACTTGTAATTGTTTTAATAACTGCGAACTAGATACAATGAATTTCATGTAATTTCTTTTCTTTATGTGTTTTACAAATATATTCTAAAAAAGTGACTTTAAAAATAAATTTATTAACAGGTTCTTATTAATTTGTTGGTAAATGTTTAAATGTTATTATTGTGTTAATCTCTTTTTTTAGGGGTATAAAATGTTATTTTTGTTTGCACTCAAATAGTTTACATGAAAAATACAGTCTTTGTCATTCTTGCTTTATTGCTAACTTCAAAGGGCATTCGTGCCCAAGAGCCTTTAAAATTAAATTCAAATGAAATTTATGAAAAGGTACAGATGCTTAATTTTTTAGGGACTGCCTTGTATATTGCTGCACACCCGGATGATGAAAATACGCGATTGATTGCTTATTTAGCAAATACGATAAAAGCAAGAACGGGATATTTATCACTAACAAGAGGGGATGGGGGTCAAAATTTAATCGGTTCAGAAATTAGAGAACTGTTAGGCGTTATCAGAACGCAAGAATTGTTAGCAGCACGAAGAATTGACGGCGGACAGCAATTTTTTACAAGAGCAAATGATTTTGGATACTCTAAGCGTCCAGATGAAACTTTGGAAATTTGGAATAAGGAAAAAGTCTTGAGTGATGTTGTTTGGGCAATTAGAACGTTTAAACCAGATGTTATTATCAATCGGTTTGATCATAGAACTCCAGGAACTACACATGGCCATCACACAGCTTCTGCAATGTTAAGTGCGGAAGCTTTTGATTTGGTTGGCGATAAAAATCAATTTAAAGAACAGTTAAAACTCACAGAAACGTGGCAACCAAAGCGTCTCTTTTTTAATACCTCTTCGTGGTTTTATAGAAATCAAGAAGATTTTGAAAAGGCCACAAAAGGAAAATTAACGGCTTTCGACGTAGGGGTTTACTACCCTTTAAAAGGACTTTCTAATAACGAGTTAGCCGCTATGGCAAGTAGCCAGCATTTATGTCAAGGTTTTGGAAGAGTGACAACAAGAGGAAGTCAAAATGAATATGTAGAATTTTTAAAAGGAGAAAAACCAAAAGATAAAAACGATATTTTTTCTGGAATAAATACTACTTGGAATCGTGTAAAAGGTGGGGGAGAAATCGGTGCTATTTTATATGAAGTTGAAGCCAATTTCGATTTTGTAAACCCATCTAAACATCTACCTAAATTGATGGAAGCGTATAAAATGATTCAGCATTTAGCGGACTTGCATTGGCGAAAAATTAAAGATAAAGAAATCAAAGAAATTATTGAAGCTTGTGCAGGTTTATATATAGAGGCAGCTGCAGATAGTTCTTCAGGAATGCCAAATGCAACGACTGATGTGAATTTTGAAGTGTTAAACAGAAGCACTGTTTCTATTGAATTGATTTCAATTACATCTGCCATTGATGGGAGAACAATTACAAAAGAATTAGATTTAGAAACAAATAAGAAAGTTAATTTTAAAGAGACAATTACCTTAAAAACTACTGAATATTCCGATCCTTATTGGTTGCGTAAAGAAGCTTCTTTAGGCATGTACAGGGTAGATAATCAAAACTTAATAGGAAAACCCGAAACACCAAGGCCTGCAAAAATTCATTTTAATTTAAGTATTGATCAAGTGCCAATTGTTATTACAAAGAATGTAGTTCGAAGATATGCCGAACGCGACAAAGGAGAGATTTATGAGCCTTTTGAAATTTTGCCAAAAGTGACGACAAGATTACCAAATAAAGTACTTATTTTTTCTGACGATGTAGCGAAGAAAGTCTTCGTAGAAGTTAGCGCAGGAGCAGACAGTATTGTTGGAAATATAAGTTTAAAAGCACCCGTAAACTGGCAAGTTTCACCTAAGAAAATTTCTTTTAACATTGCACAAAAGAACGACAAACAGACGGTTGCTTTTTTCGTAACTCCACCTAAAAATCAATCAGAAGGAAAACTAAAAGTAAATGTGACTTCAAACGGGAAAACATATAACAAAGAGTTGGTAGAAATCAACTATAATCACATACCTAAACAATCGGTTTTATTAACTTCTGAAGCAAAGGTTGTTCGCTTAAATATAAAAACTATAGGTACTAAAATTGGCTACATAAATGGAGCAGGAGATGCAATTCCAGAAAGTTTGCGTCAGATTGGTTATGAAGTAACCTTGTTAAATCCATTAGAAATAAACGGAGACAACTTGCAGAAGTATGATGCTATTGTTTTAGGAATTAGAGCCTATAATGTAGTAAAAGAATTGAAGTTTAAACAAAAGTATTTGTTAGAGTATGTCGAAAAAGGAGGGAATCTAATTGTGCAGTACAACACAAATAGACGGGTAGATATTGCTGCGCCTTTTGAATTAAAATTATCTAGAGACCGAGTTACAGACGAGTTTGCAGAAGTTAGGGTTTTAGAGAAAGGACATTCGATTTTAAATTATCCAAACAAAATTACCTCAGAAGATTTTAAAGGTTGGGTGCAAGAAAGAGGTTTGTATTTTCCGGGAACATGGAGTAAAGAATACACACCAATTTTATCTATGAACGACAAAGGCGAAACACCAAAAAATGGAAGTTTATTAATTGCAAAATATGGCAAGGGAAATTACATCTATACAGGTTTAAGTTTCTTTAGAGAATTACCTGCAGGTGTCTCTGGTGCGTATAAATTATTTGCAAATATGTTGGCGGTTGGTAAAGACGATTTAAAGGAATAAAAAGAAATTAAAAATTATAGATTCATTTATATGAATAATCAAAAATACACTTGGAAAAAAGAATACACATTTGTG
>TARA_B110000971_G_scaffold221950_1_pt1 | contig 12220 bp, 21 predicted proteins | sample TARA_B110000971 | Tara Oceans TARA_B110000971 (sample SAMEA4397842) | marine metagenome | biome: Polar Biome; feature: [SRF] surface water layer (ENVO:00010504); material: water (ENVO:00002006), including particulate matter (ENVO:01000060) such as... | depth 5 m | reverse complement strand
CTATTTTTCTATATTGCTTTGCTCTTCTAATACCTTACGCTGAAGCTCTTGTAAAGCGGTAAGATATCCATATGCACCACCTTCACCAAACCCACTATTATATCCTGAAAAGTATACAGAGGTGAGTGCTAGGTATAAGAACACGAATAGTACTAATATCATCCAGTAGTCAAGAAACATATCAATCCTCAACTATCTCGTCAACTTCAATCATGCGATAGATATGTTCCCATTTCCATACACGAGGTATACGACCATCACGGAAGTATGCATTGTGATCATGTCCCATCAGTATAGACTTTAAACCCATATCAGCGCCTAGTACAGCGTTCTCAGGTTTATCCTCAACCCAGATGCAACCACTATTACGATAAGGTTCTAAGATAGCATCCTTATCTCCACCAGTATCGGTACAGATAAGAGCTTCAAATACTCCAGCACCAAACACTTTATCTAAGTTCATTTGACGCAACCGTTGAGCGGCAGGGTCATCACTAAGACTAGTTAGGCAGTGAAACACATAACCCATCTTCTCATGCAACTTGCGGATATAGTATACTGCATCACGTAATGGAGGCAGAAAACCAATCGCAGCACTTTCATTGAACTGTCTGATCAGGGATTTAGAAGTATTTTTATCGATGTCAAACATCGTATTCATCTTATACTCTCCTGGATTCACAACTTCGTATCCACGATGTAACATCCAGACTTTGAAACTGTATTCCCAATCAAGTAGTACTCCATCACAATCGGTGAGAATTACTTTACGGGGATCAGTGTACACTTTTTTCATATATTATCAGTTATCCTCTCAATCTATGATACTAGTATAACATAGATAGACTACCTTTGCAAGCAGTTTATATACTTTGTTGTTTTTGAGCAACATACTCGATTGCCAAGTAGCTATTCCCTCAACCTATGATACTAGTATACCACAGATTGAGGGAATTTACAAGTTAGACTCTTATTTTCTAGTAGTTCGTTGTTTTCGAGCAACGTTTCTACGGGCGGGTACAACTTCTTCCTCAGGGTCGGTAGATGCACCACCAACAGACTCTATTTGAGACGCTTCCCAACGAGACTTTGCACTGGTTACTTTATTGGTCAATCGTGCAAGGATCTCCTTACCATCCAACCAAATGTCGCGGTTATCCAGAATAGAGGTAATTTCACTTTCACTTAGGAAATCTTCATACACCTCACGTAACAGACCCTCGGACCACTTACGCTCATGTTGCAGTTGGTCAATCATTTCTCCACCCTTGCCAAACGTTCCGCCTGAGTAGTTATGGAACATGAACATAGAGTGTGGTGTGACCTCGAACTGTTCAGCACACAAGAAGATCATTGTCGCCGCAGACATACATGCACCCTCAACAGACGCAACAACTGTAGCTTCTGTCTCAGAGAGTACACGCATAAACTGGATAGCGGTAAATAGATCACCTCCTGGGCTATTGATATAGATCTTAACTACATCACTCTCACCAGCATGTCTAATAGTGTCGAACCATTCAACATAATTCTCTGAACTTTCGATCTCTCCAGACAAGTAGAATTCGTGAACATGCCCAATGGGGCGACCTACAAAGGAATCTTTTTGAGATTGCTGCGAACCTTTTAATAATTCAATAATATCCATCTTATGCTCCAAAGAATAGTTTGCGCCGTTTATATTCGGCGATGGTTTTTTGTAGTTCTGGAATCCAATTATCGCGATGCTCTTTGAACACCAACGGTTCATTATTATCTACTGCGATAATTGTTACCAGATTAGTAATAGGGAGTCCGGTTCGCTCCTCCCACATAACAGCATATGCAGCTTCCTGCATGAAATAACTATGGATTTTGTCAGCAGTTTTTACCCTGAGACTTGTCTTATAGTCGATGATAGAACGCACACCGTCGAACTGAGCCACACAATCCACACGTCCGGCGATGCCAAGGTATTCAGAGTATAGAGGTAATTCTTGACCATATACGATTCCAATTCTTTCGTCCAGTATAGGTTTAATGCTGTTGAATGTATTGAGTACATCCGGCATCAATCCTTTTTTATAATCTGGATTATTGTTTACATAATTCTCACATATCGAATGTACCGCTGTACCCCTACGAGATGCTCGAGTCGATATCTTATTAGCTTCTTCAGTGCCTACACGCTCGCGCCACGCACGAATAGAGTCTTCACTGAGAATACTTAGTACAGTTGTGATGGACGGAAGTTTCGTACCATCAGGAAGTACGTACTTACGCCCACTACCACCGTTCTCGGTAATAAGATCAGCATAACCAAGATCAATTGGTTGGTGATCAAATATCTTCTGATTCGTCAAAATAGTTCTTTCGAGCAAGACGCACAGCGGCATCTTCATTATAAAATTGCTTTTCTTTTTTCGCATCACGACGTGCTACTGATTCGAACTGATCGAAATCTTCACGACGACGTTCAAGTTTCTTGGAAGAACGTCCTTCTTCAAATCTTTTAAATTTAGCCATATTTCAGCTGTTGAGTGCCAACATCTCCTTAGTCATAATATACTCACGCACCAGATCAGAGCGGACGATGTCTTTCCATGTGAACTCGACATGTTTGAATCGTTTCATCTCATCTAGGATACGTAAGAACCTAATGATACCATCTTTATCGTTCTTCTTTTCGAAGTCGGTTTGATAGTAATCTCCACACATAATGAACCGACAGTTATCACCGATTCGAGTAATAATAGAATCTAGTTCGTGAAAATTCAAGTTCTGCATCTCGTCCACAAGAACGATTGCGTTTCGTAGTGTAGTACCACGAATGTATGATGTAGTCAAGAATTCCAGTGCATTCTGAGTAACTAGTTTCTCGTATGCACCTTTGTCTTCAAACAACTCATGAGCGATAGATATATACGGTTGAGTGTAGACATCTTCTTTTTCTTCTTTGGTTCCAGGGAGGAAACCAATATCGCGAGTAGGAACAACTGAACGAACAATAATTAACTTATCGTAAGGAGTGTTCTTATCCAACACTTGCTCTAATGCAAGAAACATTGATAGGAAGGTTTTACCGGAACCAGCAGAACCAGACAACACCATGTGATAGTCTTTCTTATATGATTCGAATACAACACGTTGATTCGCAGTAATAGGTTCTAGTGAAGTTAGATGCTCTAAACGAAGTTTAGTTGGTTTAGCAGTAGCAAGGGCAAGCTGTGGGTCTTTTTTCATGATTTGATATTATTAATTACGTTAGCTGATTTAATCTTACTTAGGGTTTCTTTCCAACCTCCATCGGTCAATCCGAGCAGACTACCTACGTTGGATACGATCATTGGTGAACTTATCTCATACTTAACAGAATTTTCCTCCCAACATGCTGGACACGGATCATTCTCTACGCTCATGCGTTCACTGATCTTCATGAGTTTATCGAACGGTGCAGCACATGAACTGCATCGATAATTATACATTGGCATTGATTAATCCTTCTACAAACCACTGAGGTTCTTTAGTTTTCCACTTGGCGAAATATGCCTTTTCATTTATATAGTACTTTCGATAAGACTCTACTGAGTTCCCTGGAACCTTGCAGTAGTCGGGCATTGCAGGAGGCGGTTCCGTGAAGGGCGCCTGGATATCAATGTTAACTGGGGCTGCAAATAGATCTCCCATCAATCCTTCTGATTTATGAACTTTACCATATCGTTTGGTATATTCTTTACACAAGTGATAAAACAACTCATGCAAATGTTCGTAGTTCTTGTATGACTGACGTGCCCATATAGCAGAAGGATGATTCATATGAGTTGCTTTGTATAAAGCACCATCAAGTGATCTATCTTCTAATGTCCAGGTTTTGTGTTTGCGACCAGATTCGGTCAGTGATGTTCTCTGCACGCCATCGAGTACACGATGAGATGTAGATAGTAGTTGAGCGTATTCAAGAATCATCTTGACTACATGTTTGTCGCAATGCTGTTCAGCGCACTGCTGGGGACGGGAGTCTAAGTAAAATATGTTCATGATATAGTGTAGGAGAAGAACCTCTGGACATAGTATATTATACCACATACGGAGGTCCTTTGCAATGATTAATTGCTATAGGAATATTCCTCCATGTCAGATAAATGTCTCTCGATAAATTCACGTTTTTTAAGCATAGTGTAAACCTTCTGTTGATCGCCTTCCTTCTTCAGCCTTTGGATATAGTGTGTTAATTCTTTTGAATCGCGACGTAATCTCTCAACTTGACTTCTTGGCATAGGGTCTCTCCTGTTCTCGAGTTAATAAACTTTCATAACAAATAGTGTTTCCCGCACTCCTATAACTATTTCACAATTAGATTGGGAAAAACTGCCTGAACCAATAACTTGGTTAGGCATGGGTACAACTTCTTCAGTTGTTTGGATTTCATCGCAATCAATAGTTCTGCATCGGTTGGATGTATAGACTCTAAGACTTCAATGAAAAGTTTTTCACGCTTAGCTGGTGTTAAGCGTTCTCCAGGACCTCCTGCGATAAAGTACCGCAAACGAGGACTCTGTTTATGTAGTGTAGAGTATGATAAACCTACTGGCTGATCATCATCTTTACGATATGGGGGCGCGCCTGGTGGCAATATCCAAGTGATACTATCATCAAGGCCGCCTTTCAACACATCGCGCAGGGCGAGGCAATTATGCTTTTTGATTAGGGCGACCCGATCTTGTTTAGTGGAAGCTTCTTGCACCAAAGTTAGAATCTCGTGGATCGTTAGTACTTTTGCCATTTAATAGAATTCCTCTATACATTCGATTAGTAGTTTACAACGTTTATTTATCAGATAACTCATGAACTTCGTTTTATGTGGAAGTTTGTAAGTCTCATATGTATTTATAATTTTTTCTTTGATATCATTTGGGATCTCCCCTAAATCTATTAATTTCTTATTGCGTTGATAGTTACGGTATACATCTTCAGGCATAACGGATTTGAGATCTTCTGCGTGGCGAATCCACTCATCAAGTTTCTTTGCAGTAATAGGTGACTGACGAATTTTATCCATCAAAACATTATCACCTGATAATACATTGGGTACACCATCACCAGTATCACCACGAATAATATGTTCAAAGAAGTATGCCTTGGGGTTCTTCTCAACTACAAATTTCTTTTGGATTGGAGAGTACTGTTTGACGTTACCATATCGATGTAACTGGACAAAGTCCGTATCTGATGATACGATCATTACTGGTTCGTGTTTACCGAACTCTTGAGTATTTTCTGTTAGTGCACCGATAATATCGTCACCTTCACAGCCTGCAAGGTTCAGCACTTTGTAGTGACTATATTCAGCGAGTTCATTACGAACGGTATCCATGATGCGGAAGATATGGTTCCAGTCGATAGTAGATTCTGCACGTTTCGCTTTGCGTACACCCTTATACTGTGGGAAGATATCACGACGCCAGGTGTTCATACCATCAGATGCGATAACGACCTCACCGTATTCTGGTCCGAACTTCTTATTGTACATACGGATAGAGTTGAGGATCATGTGTCGGATCATCTCCTCGTCTCCGAGTTTTTGAACGATAACGTTACTGAGTGCAATTTGGTTGTAGTCTAGAATAATCATTGGTATATCTCAAGTGTTGATAATACTATTATACAGTAGTTTTCAACATTATGCAAGTACTACATTAGTACTATTTTTCGTGAGTATTATGCCATGAAGACAGCAATAAATGCCATTAAGAAAATTAAAATAACACCTGTGATAGGCAAAGCAATGTGCATTATATGCACTATTCCTTCTGTTACATCTTTATCTTCCGTGGACTTAGGATTCATAGCAGATTCTTCATGATGGGGTTTTAACATAGTACTTGAATTTATTACACACTAAATGAACTACCGCATCCACAAGATGACTGAGCGTTCGGATTGGTTATGACAAACTGTGAACCCTGAAGATCTTCCTTGTAGTCAACGGTGGCTCCTTGTAGGTATTGCATACTCATAGCATCTATTAGTATCTTAGACTGCTCCAATGGCATTTCAAAATCATCTTCGTTCATCACCTCATCGAATGTGAACCCATAGCTAAAACCACTACATCCACCACCCTGCACGAATGTTCTTAGATATAAGTTGGGATTATTTTCTTCAGCAAGAAGATCTAATATTTTAGTTTTTGCTGAATCGGTTACATTGATCATACTCTGAAACTTTCTCCGCACCCACAGCGGTCACGTTCGTTTGGGTTTTTAAAATCAAACCCCTCATTCAATCCATTGCGTACCCAATCCATAACTATTCCGTTTAGGTAAGGTTCGTCTTTGGCGCTTATTAATACAGCAAACTCTGGTTGAGCATAGTTCGTTATACCAACTTCAGACTCAATACTATCTACATATTCTAACACATATGCCAGTCCACTGCATCCAGTAGTCTTAACTGATATCTGAATACCCACACCGTGGCCACGACGTTCTAAGTTCTGAGTAATTCTTTTACTTGCTGTTTCTGTTACGGTAATCATCTACTGCTGCCTTTATAGCATCTTCTGCAAGAATACTACAATGTATCTTAACCGGAGGCAGCGCTAGTTCCTCAGCAATTTCACTATTTTTGATAGATGACGCTTGGTCAAGAGTCATGCCCTTTACCAATTCGGTAATGAGTGAACTACTCGCGATAGCACTACCACATCCATAAGTTTTAAAACGTGCATCGGTGATCAGACCAGTATCACGGTCGACTTTTATTTGCAGTTTCATAACATCACCGCATGCTGGTGCTCCCACCATGCCAGTGCCTACTGTAGGGTCATCTTTGTTGAAAGACCCTACGTTACGCGGATTCTCGTAATGCTCAAGCACCTTTTCAGAATAAGCCATTTATATACTCCCAGTTATTGACTAACATTTAATATTTTCCTGACGCAAGTACAATCCTGCAAATGTGTTCTAACCGTTCGATATGCTCATACGCACGCCAGGGACTTGTATCAATAGCAACAACCCCATGCCCTTTGATGCCCACGATGTCATAGGCAATATTACCTTCTTTATCTAATTCTAAATTCTTGTGACATTGATCTGCAAGTTCTTGACTGATAGGAGCAACATCGCCCACATTGGGTGCTACTCGAGTATAGCGATTGAGTTCTGGGAACGCATCACTAACTGTGTTCAAATCAATACCAGCATGCATTGCTGCAATACAGTATGTTGGATGAACATGCACTACTACTCGAACATCGTTGGTATGTTGCCCCATTGCTCTTTGTAAACCAAAGTGTAGCGGGATCTCTCCACTTGGGCGCAAGTTAGCACTGATGTCTGTGTATTCTAACTGACGCCATTCAAAACTGTTTACAATCTTGATCTTCTTAAACTGATCAGGTTGCAGTGTCTGCTTTCGTACACCACTGGGAGTGATATAAAAGTGGTCTCTGTCATGATGTCGGATACTTACGTTGCCGTCGCGACTGGTAATCCAATTGCGCTTGTACGCATCTAACATTACATCACATATTGTTTCTAACATATTATCTTTCGAATTTCAAATGGTTCTTATGAACCCTACATTGTATATGACCATTATACCACAAATCGGGGTGTTCTAATACCTCATTCTGGAACTGTAATTTCGCTTCCATATATGTACTAGTGCCCTTACTTAAACAGAAATGAAGTATCTCACGGCGAAAATTACTCTCTCCGAGATCTAATACATCTTTCTTAAGTTCTTCAGATGATGACCAATATGTCTGCCAATCGCTATCTATCTTAACCTTCTTTTTCTTACCTTTAACCACTTTTGTTCTACTGAACTTGGTTAATTTCTTGCCAATGTACTTTCGGTTGTTCGTAAGGTTTGTGATAAGATAAACGAATGCGACGTATTTTTCTTCGATCTCAGTAACTTCTAGTTCATTATGTACCCACACTTATTTATTCATCCCAGTATTCTTCCTCATCAGCATCACGCTTTTTATCTTCGTTAGATGCGATCTCACCACAGAAGGGACAGTATGATGGTGTATCTACTGATTCATCCTCATCGTAGACCAGCGTATACTCAGTACCACATTCTACACATTCAAATGCTTTTCTGGTCATATAGACATCTCTCTTAATTCTTTTGATAAAACATAGTTACCGAACTCGGCGAATCCACCAATAACAAAATCTTCATCTAGAATCAATGGGACGGTACGTGTAGAAGGAAACTTCTCTTGAAATTCCTCATGTGTAATATCCTTGCCGATTTCAATGTTCTGGAATGAGATCTTCTTATTTTCTGCAAACTGTTTAGCCATTTGACAGAAAGAACAAGGAGGGTTAGTCCTTGTGTACATAATAATATTCATAGACTCATACCCTTAAATGTGTCGGCATTCACATCTTGTTTAACGCCACCAGTAATATATGAACTCAATTCGGTCTCTTGAGGAGCGACCTGCACATTACCACCAGAGATCCAACGCTCTGTCCATGGCAATGGATTTGCTTGAGGAACTTGATAAGGCGACGTATAACCAACGGTCTTCATACGACGTGAACCTATCCATTCTATATAGTCACATAACAGTTTCTCATTTAGTCCGATCATAGAACCATCTTTGAACAAGTACTTAGCCCAGTCTTTTTCTTGCTCAATAGCTTGTTTGAACATGTCGATCACTTCAAGTTCAGTTTCCTTGCGGATCTTTTCGTAGTCAGGATCTTCACGCAGTAGGTTCTTAATGATAGAAGTAGACGCAGCAAGGTGAGTATTTTCATCACGTGCAATTAACTTAATAATCTTTGCATTACCTTCCATCTTCTTCAACTCTGCATATGCCCATGAACATGCAAACGACACATAAAAGCGAATACCCTCTAAGATGTTAACAGACATCATGCATAGGTACAACTTCTTCTTCAGTTGGTACATGTCAACATTAACAAAAGTACGCTCTTGAGTTATCTTGTTTTCAACTGCATAACGACCCTCACCTAATAGGTCAAACCATTTAGATGCTTCGATCAGGTCATCATAGTACTTGGAGATATCTCCTGCACAATCGGTGATCTCTTTTACATTGAGTATCTCATCGAACACAAGTGAAGGATTGGCATATACATTACGGATGATGTGAGTGTAACTACGACTGTGGATAGTTTCAAAGAAAGACCATGTAGCAACCATAGTCTCCATCTCAGGAATAGAAGCAATAGGTAAAAATGCCAAGTTAGGACTACGTCCCTGCACCGAGTCCAATAGAATCTGACGCTTCAAGTTAGAAGTGAAGATATGTTGTTCATGCTTATTCAGTGAATAAAAGTCTGATCGATCCTTGGACAAGTCAACTTCCTCTGGTCTCCAGAAGAAACCGAGTTGTTTATCGGTAATCTTTTCGTACTGAGGATACTTAACAACATCATATCGTGCAATATCTACTGAGCCGTCAAAAAACATATTGGACTCAAGATTCGGTTTTGTTCTTATTTTAAATGTCGACATTTATTTTCCTATTAAATCTTACAACTTTCACAATCTTCATCGTCGGATGCAGAATCGTCGATAATGATTGGATCTTCTTTCATTTCGCCAGCACCATCAAAGGTGTTGAAATAATATAATTGTTTACCACCATACTTATAGAACATCACCAAGTGCTTGACCATCTCAGACATTGGTACTTTATGATCTTCGTAGTTCTCAGGGTTATATGAAGTGTTGACAGAGATACCTTGATCGATGTATTTCTGTAAAACAGCACAGATCTTCAAGTACCCTTCTGGGGACTTCTGATCCCATAATAAATCATACTTATTCTTCAGGTGATGTATGCCTGGTACGACTTGTGCCATAACGCCATCTTTAGACTGTTTATATGAAACTAGCGCACGAGGAGGTTCGATACCATTGGTAGAGTTACTAATTTGTGCAGATGTTTCTGCAGGCATACCTGCCATCAACGTTGAGTTACGAATACCAGTCATCATCAACTGACCACGCAAGCCTGCCCAATCCATGGCATATTTAGGTGTAACTAATTCATCAACCTCTTTTTTATACGTATCAATTGGTAAAATACCCTTTGAATACTTGGTCTCATTGTTCTTAGGAATAGTACCCTTCTCAACTGCCAAGTTGGCAGACGCCTTGATCAAGTAGTATGACCATGCCTCGGCGTATTGGTCAACAGTCTCTAGAGCAGCTTCATCGTACTTCAATCCACGCTTCGCAAGGAAGTATGCGAAATTGATGATACCTACACCTAGTGGGCGTCGGTTTTTTGTACTAATTTCTGCAGCAGGAATGGGATACGCTTGGTAGTCGAGGAGCGCATCGAGTGCTCGGACGGTAAGATCGCAGTACTTTTCGAATTCCTTGGGAGAATTGATAAGCCCCCAGTTGGTGGCAGACAAAGTACACAGACTGATTTCTCCATTTTCATCCTCAGAGTAAGTTAATGGTTTGGTAGGTAAATTGATCTCGGTACAGAGATTGGACATGCGAATAGGTGCAACAGAGGGGTCAAATGATCCGTGTTCGTTTGCATGGTCAACGTTCATGACGTAGATACGACCAGTGTCTTTCCGCTCTTGCAAGAAAGAACTGAACACCTCCATAGCGGAGATTGTCTTTTTACGGACAGATGGATCTGCCTCATACTTTACATATAACTCTTTGAACTTGGCTTGGTCTGCATAGAAAGCATCCAATAAGTCAGGAACATCGTGTGGTGAAAATAATGTGATGTTTCCGCCAGTCAGTAGGCGTTCATACATCGTTTTGTTGAATTGAAAACAGTAGTCCATATGACGGACCCGATTCTCAGCAGTACCTTTATTATTCTTTAGAACAACTAGGTTCTCATACTCTAAGTGCCATACAGGTATGTATGCAGTCGCAGCGCCGCCGCGTACACCACCTTGCGAACAAGATTTTACAGCAGCTTGAAAATACTTAAGAAAGGGAATAAGACCAGTGTGTACGATACTACCATCACCGATCTTAGAACCAAGTGCTCTGATTGACCCAACTCCAATACCGATACCAGCCTTCTTAGAAATATATCTAACGATAGACGTAGCAGTAGAGTTAATAGAATCTAAACTGTCACCTGCCTCAATTAGAACACAACTAGAAAATTGGCGAGTAGGTGTGCGGACACCAGCCATGATAGGAGTTGGCAAAGAGATGTAGAAATTCGAGATAGCATCGTAGTAATCTTTAACGTATCTATTACGTGTCTCTTTTGGATATTCGGCGAACAATGTTGCAGCAATCATCATATACAACATCTGAGGCGTCTCATACAATTCTTTTGTAGAGCGATTCTGTACCAAGTACTTACCACGGAACTGTTCCATACCAACGAACGTAAAGTTATCATCACGATCATGTTTGATGTAACTATTCAGAACATCTAACTCGTCTGGAGAGTACTTGATTATAATTTCTGCATCATATACACCACGACCAATATTAGTATCAATCAGGTCGGACAAGTGCCAAGGTTGATGCTCACCATATACTTCTTTGCGGATCTTATAGTTAACCAGACGTGCAGCAACGTATTGGTAGTTGGGAGTCTGTTCGCAGATAAGTTCTGATGAAGACTTGATCAACAATTCATGGATATTATCGGTAGCCATACCGTCATACATCTGAATATTTGCACGAAGTTCAATCTCACTAACTGATACTCCGTTGATTTCATTTGTCGCCCACTCTAAAACTTTGTGGATCTTATTAACGTCAAAGGGAGCACGTCCCCCATCACGTTTTACGACAGTAAGATTATTCATTAAAAAACTCCATATTGAAAATTGTCAGTGTATGATATTATACCACACAATTCGATGTAATGCAATTACTTATTGACCGCTGGGTCATGTAGTGGTTCATAATATTCTTGATATTGAATAATGATGTTGCGCTGTGTACTTATAAAATTTCTAATTTCGGAAAAATCGATACTGAGGTTTTCATAACCTCTATCGGTCAATCCAAAGATTACTGGATCGGAACCACTCTTTTCTAGTGCGTCGAATACCTCTTGGACATTATCACGAGTGACAATAACCCATGTAGGTTTAGACAGTGATAGAGGGGTTGTGGGTTGTAGGTTTAGAGGAGTTTTCTCAATTGGTTTTGATACTACCTCAATTGGCTTAATGTCATCCGAACCGAACCAACTTAGAACCGCACATCCAGATAATGCACTAGTTAGTAGGAGTAA
>TARA_B110000971_G_scaffold21661_1_pt1 | contig 12227 bp, 12 predicted proteins | sample TARA_B110000971 | Tara Oceans TARA_B110000971 (sample SAMEA4397842) | marine metagenome | biome: Polar Biome; feature: [SRF] surface water layer (ENVO:00010504); material: water (ENVO:00002006), including particulate matter (ENVO:01000060) such as... | depth 5 m | reverse complement strand
TTATCAACTATATAGTGCTAATAGTTTAAATAATTTTATGATATTTATTTTATAAATAAAAGAAGTTTAATTTTTTTCTAAAATTTTAATCAAAAGGTTAAATTATTAATATTAAACTAAGAAATCAAAATAATCTTTAGGGTATTATTGTTAGCAATGAATTCTACTTTGGCCTACAACAATTTGTAGTATTGGAATTGTTTAAGATTAAACTTTTTAGAATAAAATTAATCAATGAAATACAATATTCTTGACTAAATAGTTCTTGTATATTTAGTTGAACGTCTTTTAATTTAATTGTCAAATTGAAGATAAGTTTTTAAAAATCTATTGTACGTTTCTTTACATAAAACAGAAACACCAATAATTAAACTTGGATAGGCATAAAGAAAATAGCGAAGTTCAACTATGTAAAAAATCCAAATAAAAAGTATAATTAAAAAAACAGGAACAGTCATTAAAAAATAATGTCGTTTAATAAAAAGGCCTGCAAATCCAAAAATTAAAATAAAATAATAAAAAACAGATTGAAAATATTTGAATATCACTTGAAATGAGGTTATCTGCTTGGAATTTAAATCAATTGGCAAATAAAAAGAACCGCTATGAAAGAGGAATTTTTTAATCATAAAAAAAGGTGCAATAAATGATGTGAATAATTTATTTTCTTTTTTATAACTATTCGTATATCTTTTAATTTTTTCAATAATTAAATCATCTTCTGTCATAGAAAAATTATCTGGTGTCAATTGAGATAAATAATTTTTGATTACTTCAATGCTATCGTTATTGTAATAAGTTGTCTTAGGAATATCTTCAACATTATACAAACTGCCTGTATACGAAAAAAAGTAAGAGCCCATTGCTTTTTTATCCCAGGGTTCATTACTTTCCCCCATAACTGCAATAAATTTCCTTAAGTAAATATGTGATTCCTTAATAAAATATCCTGAATTTTTTTCTACTAAAGGAATCATTTTATTAGTTAATTTATAATTTCTATAAGTCCATCCACCAATTAATACGCTAAGTATTGCCCAGATAATCATATTTGAAAAAATTATTTTTTTAAAATCGTATTTATATCTTATTACAACTCCAATACTTACAAACAAGCCAATAGCACCCATGTAGGGTTTTAACCCAACTAATATGGGAAGGAAAACAGATAAATAAATAGCATACTTTATGTGATAATTATAAATTAAATTATGGTAATGATAAAGCATGAAAATTAGAACAGAAAGGCCAATACTTTCTGGTGAAAGATGGTAACTGTAGGATGTAGAGTAAGTAGATAATATCATAATTATATAGGTAGTATAAAAACCTAATTTTGTTTTCCAATAGTATTTATATACTGTGATAGATAGTAGTAAAATTGCCAATGCTTCTAAAATAACTGCTAAGATTACATACAAATCATAGATACTTCCTTCTAATAAAAAGGGTTTTAAAACATAATATACAATTCCATACATTGGCAATCTTCCTGCAAAAGCTATATTGCCAGCAGGTTTTTTCTCATAATATGTTCCGTTTTTTAATAAGTTTTTAAATGGATTTAAGTAGCTTTGCGTATCACCACTTGAAAACGCAAGTATTGAACGTGATCTTTGAGGCACTTGTGATTCACTCAATTTTTTTAACCAATATACTTGACTAAATTTTAAACAAAATGCAATTAAAAATAATAGTAGTAATTTTTTTTTCATTTTAAATGTAAAATTATTAATGATATCGATATACTGGTTTTAAGTTTTAATAAATGTACTATAAATATAAATTGACGTTTATTTAATTATTATAAATTATTATTTATTAACATTGTATTTAAATAATTTTAAATATGAATGTAGGAATTGTAGGATTTGGTTATTGGGGAAGAAACTTAGTTAGAAATTTCAATTCACTTGACATCTGTGAGGTGGCTTATGTTTGTGAAAAAGACACTATTTCAGCTGAAAAATGTATAAAACTTTATCCAAATATTAGTGTTGTCTCAGATTATGATATTTTACTAAGAGATGACACTGTGCACGCTATTATAATTGCCACCCCGGTAGATTCACATTACCCTCTTACAAAAGCTGCCTTGCTTGCAGGTAAACATGTTTTGGTAGAAAAACCACTTACAAGCTCTTTTAAACAAGCAAAAGAATTAATGGAACTTGCTGCTGTAAGTAAATTATTACTAATGGTTGATCATACATTTTTATACACTGGAGCAGTTAGGTACTTAAAGGCACAATCTGATAATGGAGTATTTGGAAATATTAACTATATCGACTCAACAAGGATTAACTTAGGTCTTTTTCAACATGATGTAAATGTCTTATGGGATTTAGCTCCTCATGATATATCTATATGTAATTGGCTAATTAATAAAAAACCTATTTCAGTGCAAGCAACTGGTATTTCTCATACTAATAATAATATTGAAAATATTGCTTTTCTTACATTAAAGTATGAAGATAATACTATTGCACACTTCAATTGTTCTTGGGTTTCACCAGTAAAAATAAGGCAAATGTTAATTGGAGGAGATAAAAAAATGGTAGCTTTTAACGACATGGAGCCTACAGAAAAAATTAAAGTTTATGATACTGGCTTTAAAGTCAGGTCAGATGAGGAGAAACAATTATTTAATGCAGATTATAGAGTGGGAGATATTCACGTCCCAAAAATACAAACAACCGAAGCATTATTATTTATGGCAAAAGATTTCATAAGTTCTATATTAAATGGAACAAAACCAGATTCTGATGTTGAATCGGGTGTTTTAGTAGTCGAAATACTTGAGAAAGCGGAATACTCTATCAAAAACAAAGGGATTGAAGTAATTTTAAGTCAATGAAAACCTACACTCAAAATAGCGCTAAGCAATCTTTAAACAATGTGAAAATCGGGGAAAATGTAAAGATTTATGATTTTGTTAATGCCTACAACTGTGAAATCAATGACAATAGCAAAATTGGTACATTTGTTGAGATTCAGAAAAATGCTTTTATAGGAAAAAATTGTAAAATATCAAGCCATACATTTATCTGTGAGGGTGTTACTATTGAAGACGAAGTATTTGTTGGTCATAATGTTTCTTTTATTAATGACATGTTTCCTAAGGCTGTAAATGAAGATGGTTCCATACAAACTGATAAGGACTGGGAGCTTAAAACTACTCTTATAAAAAAAAGAGCAAGTATTGGAACAAGCGTTACAATATTAGGTGGAATAACCATAGGTGAAAATTCTTTAATAGGAGCTGGTTCTGTAGTTACTAAAGATGTGCCGCCCAATGTTGTAGTAGCTGGAAATCCAGCTAGAATTATTAAAAAATTAAAATGAACGAAACTATAAATTGTTTAGATCTTAAAGGTCAACACGCTCAAATAAAAGATGAAATCTTTGAAGCATTTGAAAAAGTATACGCAAAGACAGCTTTTTCAGGAGGACCTTTTGTTCAAGAATTTGAAGAAAATTTTGCTAAATTTATTGGGACTAAATACGCTATTGGAGTTTCAAGTGGGACAACAGCTTTGCATTTATCAATGATAGCATTAGGAATTGGTTTAGGAGATGAGGTAATAATGCCTGCAAATACATTTATTGCAACTCCTTGGGGGCCTTCCCATGCAGGAGCAACTCCTGTTTTTGTGGATTGTGATGCTAAAACATGGCAAATAGATGCAAGTAAAATTGAAGATGCTATTACAGAAAAAACTAAGGCAATTATCGGTGTACACTTATATGGACAACCCTTCGATATTGATGTAGTTAAAGAAATATGTAATAAACATAATCTTTTTTTAATTGAAGATGCTGCTCAAGCACATGGAGCAAAATATAAGAACACAACAGTTGGAGGTTTTGGAGAAATGGCTTGCTATAGTTTTTATCCGGGTAAAAATCTTGGCGCTTGCGGAGAAGGAGGAGGTTTAACAACCAATAATTCGGACTATGTAAAACACTTACATTCATTGCGTAATCATGGATCTACAGAGCGGTATTTTCATGATGAAGTTGGTTATAATTACCGAATGGGTGGCTTAGAAGGAGCTTCACTTACTGTAAAATTAAAATATATAGAGGGTTGGAACAACAGACGCAGGGAGATTGCTAAAATGTATCAAACACAAATAGTAAATCCTAAAATTAAAATGCAACAAATGCCTGATTGGTCTGATGGTATTTACCATTTATTTGTTGTTACCACAGAAAACAAAGAGGAATTTGTCAAACATTTAGACGAAAATGGTATTTCAGCTGCATACCACTACCCTGTTGCATGTCATTTGCAAAAAGCATATGAAAATTTAAATTACAAAAAAGGAGATTTTCCAAATTCAGAATATTTAGCAGCACATTGTATTAGTTTGCCAATGTATGCAGAACTAACTGATGAAATAGTGGTAAAAGTTATTAGATCAATTAATAAATATTAATACTGTGAATACAAAAGAAGCTAAATGTTTTATATGTGATTCAAAACGTTTAAATGAACTTTTTGAACTAGAAAATTATCCAGCATATATTGTTCCTTTGCCATCTAATATCTCTAGTATTGTTGAAAGAAGGAATTTAGCTTTACACAATTGTTTAACTTGCGGACACTTTCAGTATGTTTATGCTGATCCGCACTTACAAAAATTAATTTACAAAAAATATTATTCTTATTATACAGTAGATTCTAGTGAATCTTTTAGCCCGCATTACAGAGTTCCTTTTCATGAATTTTTTGATAAGTTAAAAAAAGATCAGGTATTAGTTAATAAAGAAAACATACTTGAAATAGGTTGTTCGTCAGGACAGCAAGTGAATTTTTTAAAGCAATTTGCTAATAATTATTATGGAATAGATCCGTCAGAAAGAATTCATTTAGCAATAAAAGATTATCCAAAGGATAATTTTACCCACGGCTATTTCCCACAGGATATATCTAATATTTCTTTTGATGTAATAGTTTCTCAATTTAATTTAGAACACATCAATAATGTGCAAGAGTTTATGACATCCATTTACAATAGTTTAACTAACATAGGAGTGGTTATAATTCAAATTCCAGACATAGAGGATTTTAGAAGAAATAAACAACCTAATTTCTTAGCACACGAGCATATTCAGTATTTCACAAAAAATACTATTGAAAAACTATTGTTATCACAAGGGTTCGAAAAGTTAAATTGGGGAGCAGAAGGTCCAAGTTTAATAGTTGCAGCCCATAAAGGAACAAAGCCAACAAATTTTGATTTTTCTGATGATACTGCTAAATCTATAGAACAGGGTCAAATTCATAAAGAATTATTTTTAAATCATCCTTCAAATATACCAGAAAAGGTGATTTATTATGGCGTAGGTCCACAGTTGTACTGGTTGCTTTCGCAAAAAAAGCAAGGCATAGAAACTTGTGTGATTTTTGACGATAACAGCAGTTACGAAGGACAAGGATTGCCGGGTTTTGAAAACATTATACAAAAACCATCAAAAAAAATACTTGAAGAGTATAAGTGTGTAGTATTAAGTTTAAATAGAATTTATCACGCAAAAGTTTTAGAAAAACTAACCTTGTTAAAGGTAGCAATTGACGTTTATTACATAGACCAGAATGGGGAATGGAATATTAATCAAATTAAATAACTTGGAAAAAACAATAAACACATCAGTAATGAAAATTGATGAAATAGAAAGAGGAGCAACGGAAGATGATACTTTCTTTAAAAATATTGCAACAATTGTAGAAACAAAAGGAGCTGTAATATTAAGAAATCTTATAGATGCTGATACTGCAACTAGTTTAAAAAAGGCTTTAACCGATTGTATTCTTGAAGACGAAAAAAAGTTTGGGAGAGGTTATATTTTTTATGGAATGGTTCACGCCTTAATGACTAGAAATAAGGTTTTTCTAGATTTATTAGAAGAAACATACATTCTAAAATCTATGCGCTCTGTTTTAGGTCATGGAGCAATTGTGCACGCTTTCAATTCTTCCTCTATGCCTCCTTGTGATTCTAATTTTTCTAGAAGCATCCATGTCGATTGCCCGAGGCTAATTCCAAATTACATTACTAACCTTGGTCTAACTATAGCTTTAGATCCATTTGTAAAGGAAAATGGAGCAATGGAAATTTATCACACATCGTTTAATCAAGCTGCTGAGCCATTAGAAGAAGATTTTTCTAAAAACGCTGTGAAATTAGCTAACTTGCAAGTGGGAGATGCAATACTTTTTAATGCTCGTTGCTGGCACAGAGGTGGTATTAACGAAACCAGTAATTGGAGGCACGCGGTAAGCATGAATATTTGTAGGTCTTACATGCGTCAACAATTCGATTTCCCTGGTATGTTTGCAGAAAAAAAAGCACAACAGTTTTCCGAAACTCTTAAACAATTTATGGGTTATTATGTAAGACAACCTAAGAGTATGAGAGACTTTTTGTTGCCAGAAGATAAAAGGTTTTATAGATCTAGACAAGAGTAGTTGATGAGAAAAATTGAAATACTTAGTAAAAAATTTGATTCTAAATTAGAAATGTTTCTAACTGATTTAAGTCATTATAGCACGTGTGTTTTAGGATATCACTATCCGTTTTATAGAGATATGCTTGAACACATTGGTGTTGGTGAGCCGTATAGTATAGGCTTGTTTGAAGACGATGAAATTGTAGCTTATTTACCTGGATTTATTAAATCATCTGAGTTAGGTAAGGTATACTCTTCTTTACCTTTTTTTGGGCCAAATGCAGGCGTACTTTGTTATGAAACGAATAGAGTAACTTATACCAATGAAATCACATCATATATAATCGACTATTTAGATACTAACCACTTTATTTCGGCTTCAATTTATTCACCTTTTATGATAGATACAGAGCAAGAAGATGTCCTTTACAAAGATTTTAGCACCCAATCTATTGAGAAATTCACCAGTTATTTAGCTTTAAAAGATTACGCAGTTTCTAGTAAAATTAATTACGACATTAGGAAAGCTGAGAAATCAGGAATTACTGTAAATAAGCAAGTTACGACAGAAAGATTAACGGCTCTGTTTGATATTTATCAGCAAAATTGTAGAGACTTTAATATTCCTTTAAAACCAAAAGAATGTGTTAATTATTTAGCTTCTTATAACAGTAACAATGTTTCGTTTTATTTCGCAGAGTTAAACGGAAAAGTGATAGGAGCTCTTATTATGATTTGGAGTGAATCTGTTGCAAGTTATTATTTGCCCTGCTCTCTAAATGAGCATAGAACTTTACAGCCAAACACTTTGCTTATAAATAAAGCAATAGAAGAAGCTAAAGAAAGAAACTTAAAGATTTGGAATTGGGAATCATCAACAGAAAGAGAATCAGGGGTTTATAAGTTTAAGAAAAAGTGGGGAAGTACAGATGATACCTATAAAATTTACATCAAAGTAAATAAAGATAGTGCTTACTTTTCAAAGCTTGGACAAGCTGCCATAAGCAACGAGTTTCCGAATTTTTACATCTATCCTTTTTTTAAACTTAATACGTAATTATGAAATTAGGACTAGTTGGTGTAAATCCAATTACACAATTAGCTGTTGAGATAGATAAGCTTAATACAGCCAACAACTCACTTTTTATTTTTGATGATAATCCTTCTAAACAAGGAAAGGTGTTTTATGGTCAAAAAGTAATAGGTTGTTTAAGTGAGATTGAAGGATTGTTTAAGAACAATGAACTAGATGGCTTACACATTTGTTTAGGAGAAAAGCATTTGGCACTTAAAAAAAACATATTTAATAAGTTTTCATCATTAGGATTAGCTTTTCCTAATTTAATAGACCCTTCTTGCATAATATCGCCAGCCTGTCGCATAGGATTAGGTAATTTATTTAACAGCGGATCTATTGTTGGACACAATGCCATTATTGGAGATAATACTACCATTTGGTCTGGGGTTGTGGTTGAACATGATTCGAACATACATAGTCATGCTTACATTGGACCAAATGTTACTATATCTGGTTTTGTAGAAATTGGAGAATGTACATTAATTGGTTCCGGAGCTGTAATTTTACCAGAAGTGAAGATTGGTAAAAATTGCCTTATTGGAGCAGGTTCTGTAGTTACAAAAAACATTGATGATAATCAAATAATAAAAGGAAATCCAGCTAGATAATGAGTAAAAAACTTTCTATAGTAGTTCCAGTTTATAATGAAGGCAATCAAGTGCTTTTAGTCTATAAGGTTATAAACGACCTTATGGATTTGAATAAAATTGATTTAGAACTAATCTTTGTTGACGATGGAAGTGAAGATGATTCTTTTTTACACTTATCTAAATTAGCCGAAAAAGATTATCGAGTTAAAGTTATTAAGCTCTTGTCTAATTGTGGTGCGCATATGAGCATAAGAGCTGGATTGGAAAATGCTACAGGAGATATGGCAGTTTTTATAGCCTGTGATTTACAGGAACCTGCAGAGCTTATTCCTGACATGATAAAAAAGCTTACTGCTAAAACTGATATAGTTTTAGCAGTAAGAAACAATAGAGAAGATAGTTTAAAGGATAAATTGTTTTCAAAATTATTTTTTTGGATTATGAAAAAATTTGTTTCGTCCAAATTTCCAGGCTCTGGATCAAGCATGTACCTCCTGGGAGAAAGAGCATTAAAGTCGATTAAAGAATATCCCGAAAGAAATATGACTTTAGAAGGAGTTTTTATTTTAAATAACTTTAATTATGATGTAGTTTTTTATGATCGATTGGAAAGACAGAAAGGAGATTCTAAATGGACTTTTTCGAATAAAATTAAAATATTCATTGATTTTTTTGTGGCCTATTCTTATTTACCTATTCGGATGGTAAGCATTGTGGGGATTCTATTTTTTATTGTTGGGATTTTATGGACAGGTTATTTAATTGCTAGGTATTTTATTCTAAATGATTTTGAACCAGGTTGGCCAATGTTAATTGCTATATTACTATTGGGATTTGGAATTACAAACATATCCTTAGGAATAATTGCTGAATACCTATGGAGAACATTGGATGAGTCAAGAAGAAGACCAAAGTATATTATTGATGAAATGATAAACTGTAAATAATTAATACATATGAGTTCAATATTGAAAATATTATTCTATTGTCTTGCCTATGCGATTTTAAATGTTGCAGGATCAACTATAATAAAAAATAAATTATTAAATAAAAACTTAAATACGTTTTCGGACTTTATAACTCTAATTCTAGATTACAAAATAATTTCAGCTTTTATAATAATATTTTTATCGGCATTATTGATGTTTAAGGCACTATCTTTGGGCAAGTTCTCTGTTATTATTCCATTTGCCACAGGGATTAATTTTATTATAACTGTTGGAGTAGGAATTCTTTATTTTAAGGACAAAATAACTTATTTAAATATTGCGGGGATTATATTAATTTTAGTTGGTGTGATATTAATAAGTTTTAACCAAAAGTAATTAAGCAAAGAGTTATGAAAAGAATATTAGTTACTGGTGGGGCGGGTTTTATTGGTTCACATTTGACAGATTCTTTACTCGAAGCAGGACATGATGTTACTGTTTTAGATAACCTTGTAAATGGTGATTTAGATAATTTAAATAAAGCTAAACTTAATAAAAAATTCAATTTTGTAAAGAGTGATATTCTTGATACAAGTACGTGTGATAATGTAACTAAAAACATAGATGTAGTATATCATTTAGCTTGTCTTGGAGTAAGGCATTCGCTTCACAGCCCTAAAGAAAATCATGAAGTTAATGCAACTGGAACCTTAAACATTTTATCAGCGTCTAGAAAAAATAAAATCAAAAAATTCTTTTACATATCTACATCAGAAATTTATGGAAAAACAGTAAGTTTTCCTATTACTGAGCTAACTCCAACAATTCCAATAACAGTATATGGTTCAAGTAAATTAGCTGGTGAACATTATACTAATTCTTATAACGAGTGTTATGGGATGGACACAACAGTACTTAGAATATTCAACAATTATGGACCAAGAGCACATTATGAAGGAGATAGTGGAGAGATAATTCCTAGATCTATTGTAAAATTGCTGTATGGGGAATCACCCGTTATATTTGGAAATGGACTAATAACTAGAGATTTTTTCTTTGTTAAAGACACCGCAAAACTATTAACATCTTTGATTAACTATAATAATTTGAACGGAGAGACCATAAATGTTGGAACAGGAGTAGAAATTACTATGAAATATTTACTAGAAAAAATAGTGGAATTAATGCCTCAATATAAGGCTGAGTTGGCGTATTTAGATCCAAGACCTGCAGATGTTCCTAGATTATGGGTTGACAATACTAAACTTAATTCACTAATTAATGTAGAAGAAGGTAAAAGTTTCAATGATGGTTTAAAAGAAACTATAGACTATTATGTTCAATTAAGTAAAAGAAAAAAATTAATAAACGAAATAGAATTAATTAACTGGAAAAAATAATTGATGAAAAATATTCCAATTGCAATACCCCTTTTAGGAAAAGAAGAAGCGGATGCAGCACACAGAACTATTCTTTCTGGCTGGGTAACGCAAGGTCCAAGAGTTGCAGAATTTGAAGAAAATTTTGCCAACTATGTAGGTGCAAAATATGCAGTTGCTGTATCTAATTGTACGACGGCACTACATTTATCGATGATTGTTGCTGGAATTAAACAAGGAGATGAAGTAATATGTCCATCCATGTCTTATATCGCAACTGCTAATTGCATAATGTATGTGGGAGCAAAGCCTATTTTTGCAGAAGTTAACTCAGATTATAATTTAGACATTAATGATGTTGAAAAAAGAATTACTGCGAAGACAAAGGCTATACTATTAGTACATCAGATGGGGATGCCAGCAGATATTGATACTTTTCAAAAACTATGTAAAGACAAAGGCCTTATTCTTATAGAAGATGCTGCTTGTGCCATAGGATCTGAATATAAAGGAAGAAAAATTGGCTCTCATTCCGACTTGGTATGTTTCTCTTTTCACCCAAGAAAAGTCATCACAACAGGAGACGGAGGTATGATTTCTACTTCTAATAAACGATTTAATGATAGGTTGAAAATACTCAGAAAACATGCTATGTCTATAAGTGATCACGAAAGACATGAGAGTAAAGAGATTTTATTTGAAGATCATTTAGAAGTTGGTTATAATTATAGAATGACTGACATCCAAGCTGCAGTAGGAATTGAACAATTAAAAAAATTAGATAAAATAATTTTTGAAAGAAGAAAAATTGCTGAGAAATATATTGAAGCATTTAAAGATATTGATTGCATTAGACTTCCTATAGAAAAAGAGGGTTATAAATCTAATTATCAATCTTTTTCAATTTATCTAAAGCAAATCTGTCCTATTAAAAGAAATGAAATAATGCAAAAATTGATTGAGAAAGGGATTTCTACAAGAAGAGGAATTATGACTTCACATCAAGAAACGGCATATAAATATAGAAATGAAATATTACCTATTAGTGAAGATTTAAGGGACAATAGTATTATAATTCCATTGTTTAATGGGTTAAGCTCTACAGACATTAAAACCATCGTTAAAGCATTAAAGGAATTATTAATTTAACTTTCTAATTAAATAAAATGACCAAAATACTTATAACCGGAGGCGCAGGAAATGTTGGGGGAGCATTAGCTAGAAAATTAGTTGAAAATTCTAGTTACTTTGTTGTAATAGTTGATAATCTTTCTACTGGATCAAAATCTAAATTACCCTCAAAAGAATTTTCTAATTGGAGTTTTATTAATTGTGATGTAAACAATTATACCAGTATTTCTGAAATAATGCTGGTTAACCAGTTTGATTATGTTTTTCATTACGCAGCAGTAGTAGGAGTAAAGAGGACTCAAGAAAACCCTATAATGGTACTTGACGATATCCAAGGGATTAAAAATGTTTTACAACTCTCTAAAAATAGTTCTGTTAAACGGGTGTTCTTTTCTTCCTCTTCCGAAGTCTATGGGGAACCAGTAGAATTGCCACAAAACGAAGAAACTACCCCTTTAAACTCTAGAGTTCCTTATGCGGTAGTTAAAAATGTGGGAGAATCTTTTTTTAGATCTTATTACAAAACTTACGGATTGCCTTTTACCATTTTTAGATTTTTTAATACTTATGGGCCTAATCAAAGTGAAGACTTTGTAATTGCTAAGTTTTTAAAAGCAGCTTTAAAAGGAGATGATATTACTATTTATGGAGACGGTTCTCAAAC
>TARA_B110000971_G_scaffold221726_1_pt1 | contig 12268 bp, 9 predicted proteins | sample TARA_B110000971 | Tara Oceans TARA_B110000971 (sample SAMEA4397842) | marine metagenome | biome: Polar Biome; feature: [SRF] surface water layer (ENVO:00010504); material: water (ENVO:00002006), including particulate matter (ENVO:01000060) such as... | depth 5 m | reverse complement strand
CAATTCCCAGTTTTTTTTAGAAGAATTTTCTATAATCCCGGCTGCTAGTGTAATTGCTGTACCACTTGGTGCGTCTAACTTCTTCATGTGATGAATTTCTTCTAGAGAGATATTATAATCCTCTAAAGAGTGCATCATCTTAGCCAATTGTTTGTTCAACTCAAAGAAAATATTTACACCTAAACTAAAGTTTGAAGCATAAATAAATGCGCCTTTTTCTTTTTCGCACAGTAGGCTTACCTCTTGGTATTTATCCAACCATCCCGTAGTTCCAGAAATTACAGGTACTTTATTTTTAATGCAATTAGAAATATTATCAAAGGCAGAGGATGGCACGCTAAAATCAATGGCAACGTCGGCTAAATTAATATCAATAGTATCATGTGCCTCTTTTTTTATGACGATTTCATGACCTCTAGAAATTGCAATCTTCTCAATTTCTTTACCCATTCTCCCGTATCCTAATAATGCAATTTTCATCTTAAAAAGTATATTTTAATGTAAAGCCAATCTTTGGAGCATCAAAAAGTATTGGGTCTTGTACAAATGTAGGTCTAAAAGACAAATTATCATCTGTATTAAATTGTATTAAATGCGCATTTACACTTGCCTCTATAATTTGTAAAACGTATAATATCACCCCCCACATTAAAGACAAATCTCTATTTTCTCTTAATTGTTCTTGTGCTTTTTCTAAAGTTTCTAATGAAACGGTTACGTTTCCTAGATCGTCTGTAAATTCATCTTGAAAACCTATTTTTCTGAACCGATATGCAGTTCTAAACCGTTTGTATTCGCTATTGTTTGTCAAGTAAAAGTAAGTTGGTGCAGCTAAAGCTCCCCAAACAACGGGCGCTTTCCAATATTTTTTATTATAGATTTGACCCATCCCCGGAAAAATAGCAGAATAAAATGCTGCTTTTGCGGGCGCCAAAGGCTTGTAAATACCTTCTTGCACAAATAGTTTTTCTTTTTGCTTTGCTTCCTTCACATTCGTAGAATCTTTCTGACTAAAAAGATGAAAAGAAACAAGTAACAGGAAATACACGAAGATGCTATTTTTTGAAAACACTTATTTAAGTAAATTTTTAATGCGATTAAAATCTTCTTCCGAATGAAAAGGAATTGATATTTTCCCTTTACCGCTGCTACTAACAGTAATGTCCACTTTGTGACCAAAGTATTCATTGATGTCTTTTAAACTGCTTTTAATAAAGGTAGGTACCACTTTTTTCTTAGTCTTTGCAAGCGTTCCTGCTTTTAAGCTTTTTACAAATTCTTCTGTTTGTCTTACAGATAATTTTTCTCTTAATATTTTTTCGTAGATAGCTAATTGATCTTCTGTGTTTTCTACATTAATCATTGCACGGCCGTGTCCCATAGATATAAAACCGTCTCTCATACCTGTTTGTAAAATAGGGTCTAGTTTTAACAAGCGCAAATAATTAGTAACTGTAGAACGTTTTTTACCAACTCTAGTGCTTAATTCTTCTTGTGTTAATTGAATTTCATCAATTAAGCGTTGGTAAGAAAGTGCCACTTCTATTGGGTCTAAATTTTTACGCTGAATGTTTTCTACCAAGGCCATTTCAAGCATTTCTTGGTCATTTGCCAATCTAATATATGCGGGTATTGTTTTGTTTCCAATTAATTTTGAAGCTCTAAACCTGCGTTCTCCAGAAACCAACTGAAATTTATTTCCTTCTAATTTTCTTACGGTAATTGGCTGAATTACACCTAATTCTTTGATAGAACTGGCTAATTCTCGCAAAGCTTCTTCGTCAAAATAAGTTCTTGGTTGAAATGGGTTTACATCAACAGATTCTAATGCGAGTTCTATAATACTGCCCACTAACTTTTCTGCGTTTTTGTCTGTTGCAGAATTTATATGGGGGGTATCTTTTAATAAAGCAGATAATCCTCTACCTAGTGCTTGTTTTTTAGTTGCTTTTGCCATTCTACGAATTCTTTTTTATTAATTCTTGGGCTAAATTTAAATAATTTACGGCACCCTTACTAGTGGCATCATAGGCTATAATACTTTCGCCATAACTTGGTGCTTCACCTAAACGGATGTTTCTTCTTATAATCGTGTCAAAAACCATGGAGGAAAAATGCTTTCTAACTTCATCTACAACCTGGTTAGAAAGGCGCAATCGAGAATCGAACATGGTTAATAAAAGTCCTTCAATTTCTAAATCGCTATTGTGAATATTTTGAATACTTTTTATGGTATTTAGTAATTTCCCTAAACCTTCTAAAGCGAAATATTCACATTGAATCGGCACAATTACAGAATCTGCAGCTACCAAAGAATTTAGAGTTATTAAACCTAAAGAAGGTGCGCAATCTATTAAAATATAATCGTAATCATCCTTAATCGTTGCCAATGCTTTTTTTAGCATGTACTCTCTATCCTCTTTGTCTACTAATTCGATTTCAATAGCGACCAAATCGATGTTTGCAGGAATGATATCTAAATTGGGTGATGTTGTTTTTACAATGGCGTCTCTTGCCGAAAGGGAATGTTCTAAAACATGATAGGTTCCGCCTTCTAAGGCATCTACATCTATTCCGAGGCCAGAAGAGGCGTTTGCTTGGGGATCAGCATCAATTAATAGCACTTTTTTTTCTAAAACACCTAAAGAAGCTGCTAAGTTTATACTGGTGGTTGTTTTACCAACTCCACCTTTCTGATTTGCGATTGCAATGATTTTCCCCATAAAAATTACTGAATTTTTGTTACTGTAAATTTACATTTTTTTATGACTTTTAAAACTGAAAGATATTAAAAAAAGAATAAAATTTAAAATTACTGTTAATGAGTTCAATGATAAGTGTGTTTGTCTTTTTTTTTATAAAAAAGAGTATAAAAAAAAGCCGAAGAAAATCTTCGACTTTAAACATTTATTAGACGGTTATTTTTTTGGAATATTTTTTAGTATTTCGATGAAAAACTTCCAAAATTTCTGTGTAGATGAGATGCTTGCACGTTCATCAGGGGAATGCGCTCCTCTTATGGTTGGGCCAAAGGAAACCATGTCCATTTCTGGGTAATTCTGACCTAAAATTCCACATTCTAAACCGGCATGGCAAGCTTCAACTTTTGCTTTTTTACCATGTAAATTTTCATATAAATTAGAGACAATATCTAGTATTTCTGATTTTATATTTGGTTGCCAACCAGGATATTCACCCGAAAGTTCAACATCAAAACCAGACAGTTCAAAAGCAGCTTTTAATGAATTTGTCAAATCTACTTTATTCGTTTCTGAAGAGGAGCGTGTTAAACAACCTATTTTAATTTGACCATTTTTCACAATAACTCTTGCAATGTTGTTAGACGTTTCTACCAGGCCTTTAATATCTGGACTCATGCGATACACACCATTAAAAGCAGCGTAGATAGATTTTAAAAAACCTTCTTGCATACCTAGTTCCATTGTTTTGTTTGGATGTTTCGTTTCTTGAATCTCAATATGTAAATTCTGTTCAATTGAAGAGAACTCTTCTTTTATAATTTGGATAAGCGCATTTGTTTCAAATAAAAATGCGTCTTTAGAGACCTTTTCTATAGTTACCAAAGCAAAACTTTCTCTTGGAATTGCATTTCGCAAACTACCACCATTAATTTCAGAAATTCTCAAACCAAAATTAGTAAAACCATCAAATAATAAACGATTCATTATTTTATTTGCATTTCCCAATCCTTTTATAATATCCATTCCAGAATGCCCACCATTTAGGCCTTTTATAGAGATAGAAAACGCTATTGAATCTTCTGAAACTGCTTCTTCTTTGTAATTTTTTGTTGCAGTTACATCAACGCCACCAGCACAACCCATTCCAATTTCATCGTCTTCTTCTGTATCTAAGTTTAGTAGGATAGCACCTTTTAAAATACCACCTTCTAAACCCATTGCACCCGTCATGCCTGTTTCTTCATCAATGGTAAATAGTGCTTCTAAGTTCGGGTGTTCAATTTCTGTGGAAGCCAAAACGGCCATAATTGAAGCAACGCCTAAGCCATTGTCAGCACCTAGGGTGGTACCATCCGCAGTAACCCAATCTCCCTCAACCAACATCTTAATGCCTTCTTTGTCAAAGTCGAAAATAGTATCTGAATTCTTTTGATGCACCATATCTAAGTGGCTCTGTAAAACAACTGTTTTTCTATCTTCTAAGCCTTTGGTAGCTGTTTTTTTAATGATAACATTACCAACTTTATCTACAAAAGTTTCTAAACCTAGATTTTTACCAAAATCAACTATAAATTGAATAACACGTGCTTCTTTCTTCGAAGGACGAGGAACTGCATTCAAATCTGCAAACATATCCCAAACTTCTTTTGGTGCTAAACTCCTTATTGCTGTACTCATTTTTTATCTTTTTAATTTCAGTTCAAAAATACAATTTTCTATCTGTCTTTACACGATTTTAGTAGGCTTTTAAAAGTTTCGGCTTCGTTTAAAAAGACATGATATATATCTTTTTAAACGAAGCCGAAAAGTAAATTTATAAATTATAATTTAAGAAATCTCAATGACAGACTCAGAAAGATCTTTTCTTACTTTAGATAAGTCTTTCATATAATCATCTGCTGCTCTAAAGCCAACAGGCAATACTAATACAGATTTTAGGTTGTCCTTTTTTAAGTCTAAAATTTCATCATATTTCTCTGGAGTAAAACCTTCCATTGGACAAGAGTCTATTTTCTCATAAGCACATACAGTTAGTAAATTGCCAAGTGCAATATATGCTTGATTTTTATTTGAGATGTATAATTCCTCTTGTGTTTTTTTTGAGATTTCCGCAGTTAAAAATTTTTTAAATGGATCGATAACTGCATCCGGAGTGTTTCTAATTTTTTGCACTAAATTGAAGTAATTTTCTACTTCTTTAGTGGTGTAATTATCCTGTATGCAGATAACCAATAGGTGCGAAGCCTGCAGAATTTGTTGCTGATTCCAAGAAAATGGAACCAATTTTTCTTGAACCACTTTATTTTTAATTACTATTAACTTCAAAGGCTGTAAACCATAAGAAGTAGCAGTTAAATTAAAAGCTTCTTTTAGTGTATTTATTTGCGCCCCTGAAAGCTCTTTGTCTGTATCGAACTTTTTAACAGCATAACGCCATTTTAAGCTATCTATAATATTCATTTTTGCTTTTTTGAAATGCAAAAATAAGCCAATATTGTTGCTTTTTGAGTGGTTGTTAATTAGATAAACTTATAGAAGTATCAATTTTTTTGTACCTTGAAGGTAAAAAGTATGAAAGAAGATTTTTTGCATTATGTATGGAAATACAAAGTGTTTTCTAAGGTCGATTTTAAAACAACAAATAAAGAGAGTTTAACCATTATAAAGTCTGGATTGCATAATAAAAATGCAGGTCCAGACTTTTTAAATGCACAATTAAAAATTGAAGGTCAAACTTGGATTGGTAATTTAGAGATGCATACAAAGGCTTCAGACTGGTATCTGCACAACCATGAAACAGATGCAAATTACGATGCGGTTATTTTACATATTGTTTGGGAAAACGATGCAGTTATTTTTATGAAAAATAACAAGCCATTACCAACGTTAGTTTTAAAAGATTTTGTGAATGCTAGTGTTTTGAATAACTACAGAAAGTTGTTGCTTATTCCAACTAATTGGATTCCCTGCAAAGATGCCATTGTTACAGTGGATGAATTTACTTTTTCTAATTGGAAAGAACGGCTATTTTTTGAACGTTTAGAAAGAAAATCTATTGAAGTAAGTGGTTTACTACAACAAGAAAATAATAATTTCGAAGCTGTTTTATTTCAACTGATAGCAAGGAATTTCGGATTAAAAGTAAACGCAGGTGCTTTTTTAAGATTGGCACAGTCTATCGATTTTTATATTATTCAGAAGGTTGGTTTTAATGAAAATCAGTTTGCTGCATTGTTATTTGGGCAAGCAGGTTTTTTAGAGGAAGAAATTGAAGATGAATATTACCAACAATTAAAAAGAGAATACAGCTATTTAAAGCATAAATTTAAGTTAAACGCTATTCCTAAAAACCAGTTTTCTTTTTTTAGAATGCGCCCTAATAATTTCCCTACCATTAGAATCGCGCAATTAGTCTCATTATTTAATACGCATCAGAATTTATTCTCTAAATTAATGGCAATAAACAAGCTAAAAGATTTTTATGAATTGTTTGCCGTTGAAATACATCCCTTTTGGAAAACACATTATAATTTTGAAGCGATCTCAAAATCATCACCTAAAAAATTAACGAGTTCCTTTATAGATTTGTTAATTATCAATACCATCATACCTTTAAAATTTTTATATGAAAAAAGCAGAGGTGAAATGGACACCCCCTCTTTTTTAAAATTGCTAAAAAACATAAAGTCAGAGAAAAATAACATTATTTCTAAATTTTCTGAAATTGGTGTTGGTGCTAAAAATGCTTTTGAAACCCAAGCATTGTTAGAGCTTAAAAATAAGTATTGCGCACCTAAACGTTGTTTAGAGTGCGCAATAGGAAATGCTCTTTTAAAAAGACATTAATTAGATCGCTGTTTATACAGGAGTAAGAACATCTTGTTACTTTGGGTCTAAAATAGTCTCAATCATTACAACCACGTCTTTGTAATGATATGTTGTAATTTTATTTACGGCTCTTTTACTAGCGGAATTTGACTGCTGTTTTAAAGAGGTCAATTCACCACGAACAATAGAGGAAATATCTGTATTCTTTAAAGACGCATCTTCCATTAAGTTTGCCATGATTTGAATAAATGATTTTTGGAGGTTTCGTCTGTGAAGACCTACATTTTTAGTTGTTTTTGCTTCAGAGAAAAGACCACTACTTAAATCTCCGATCATTGCAACTGCAGTATAATTATCATCTTGAATTATTGTTGCATCAATCATTCTTTTTAAAGTGTTAGCGTTTAGTAAAGAGTTCAAGATCCTATTTTGGTATTTCTGCATGATATCTGAATAGCCAGCCTCATCAATTTTATTTAGAATATTTTTGTCTAGTAGCCAATTTTGAGTTTCAAAAACATTTCTGTGTAACCAATTTAAAGACTCTTTTTGTTTCGCTTTTGAAACAGCAACATAGACATTTCCTACTTGAGAAGGTTTTTTGTTGAACTCATAAACACCGCCAATATTTCCTGCTACATGTCCAACATATCTGCCCCATACACTTAATAGCTCACCATATAATTCACTTAAATCTTCATAATTATTTGTTTGGTCAGAAGTCCAGTTTGGTAAATTCTTAGCTACAATTTTTAAGTTTTTTACACCGTAAGTACTCGACTTTACTTGGTCATTTCCGATTCCTTCGGTTTGTGCAGAAGGATCAAAGCGTTGTCCACCAAATCTATAAATAGGATTGTCTGCTTTGTCTTCAATCCATGTATTTAATGTTTTTACTTCTTCCTCAGGCGTACTTATATATCGTATTTTACGATACCCCCAGTTGATTGCATAGTGGTCATAAGGCCCAAGTTGTCTAATAAAACGAATATTTTCATCACCTGGTTGTGCCACATAGTTATACCTCGCATAATCCATAATTGTTGCTGCAATTCCGTTTTTCTGCGTAAAACTTCCTGAGCGTAAAGAGTCTGTTGGATAAGCAAAACTAGCTGCCATGTTGTGTGGCAAGCCTAAAGCGTGTCCGACTTCATGTGCAATAACCATGCGCATCATATCACCAATTTCTTCATCTGAAGTATTTAGAGTTCTTGCAGACGGGTTGGCCGCACCAGTTTCTAATAAGTATCTATTTCTATAAGAACGCAAATGGTTGTGATACCAAATGATATCACTTTCTAAAATTTCACCAGATCTTGGGTCTGCAACACTAGGTCCTATTGCATTTCTTGTGGTACTTGCTACGTATCTAATAGAAGAGTACCGAATATCTTCCATACTAAACTCTGGGTCTTCTTCTTTTGTTGGAGGCATTTTTGCCATAATAGCATTTTTAAATCCAGCTGATTCAAAAACCTTTTGCCAATCATCTACTCCTTGTTTTATATATTTTCTTAATTTTATTGGAGTGGCAGGATCTAAATAGTAAACAATCGGTTTTTTAGGTGCAACCAATTCACCACGGTTATAGGCTGCTTCATCTATTGGTTCTAGTCGCCATCGTTTAATATATCTTTTACTAGCTGCTTTTAAAGCTTCAGAATTATAATCTACATTACTTATGGAGAAATAACCAACCCTTTTGTCATAAACACGAGACATCATTGGATTTTTTGGCAACAAAATCATAGACTGATTGATGCGCATGGTAATAGTATTTGTATTTTTATTACTTGGTGGTGCATCTGCTTCGAAAGTAAAGTCTTGCACAACTTCAATATTTTCTGGGTAACTTTTTATACTGTGAATAAAGCTTCTAGAGGTGTCTAGTTTTTTTACTTTATATGTTTTTCGGAAGTATGCAGGTAGGCCTGAAATTGCTTTTATATCGGTAGAAAACAACTTGGTTACATCTATTAAAACAGCAGTAGAATCTATGTTTTGAGCTTGCACGTCAAAGGCATAAATAATGGGTTCTAAATTGTTTGCTTTTACAGATTTGTAAATTGGCAAAGAATCATTTGCAATGGCGTTGTAAGATTTCACTTTTAGTAGTATTTTATCTTTGTAGGCTTCCCAAACAATCACTTGTGTATTAATTTTAGAGCCAGCGTTTACGTAACCACCGCCTAAATTTGCAGGCAGTTCTTTAATTCTTGTGACCAACAGCATTTCTTGGCCTAAATAAGATTTCGGAATTTCATATAAGAAGTTGTCTGTGTTCTCATGTACTTTAAATAAACCTTCATCTGTTTTGCTGTTTTTCTTTACAAAGTCTGCATAGGTACGGATTTTACTTTTTTCGGGTTTAGTAGCCGTTTTTCTCTCTCTTTTTCCTTTCGCTTTTCTTCGCTGCCCATTGGTATTTGTGGGAAGCATAAAAACAAAAAGTAATGCAAATAATACGATGTTTTTCATTGGTTGTTTTCTTGATAGTTGGGTAGCCTAAATTATTAAAAACATTGAAAATAATTCTTATTATTGTGTTAAAAAAAAATGCTCAAAAAAAATCTAATTTTTTTGAGCATTTTAATTAGGATAAAAAAGCGTATTAATACAAGCTTTTGTATTTATTCGGATTAGATTCGTGCATAATAGCATATACTTTCTCGAAGATATCTTCTGCAGAAGGTTTAGAAAAGTAGTCTCCATCTGTACTATAGGCAGTTCTATGTGCTTTTGCTGTTAAGGTACAAGGTTTACTATCTAGGTATTGGTACCCATTTTGTTTTTCTAAAATTTCTTGTAAAATATATGCGGAGGCACCTCCAGGAACATCTTCATCTACTACTAATAGTTTGTTCGTTTTTGCCAAACTTTTTACACAATCGCTATTCAAATCAAAAGGTAATAAACTTTGTGCGTCAATAATTTCTATGTGTATGCCTGCCTGCTCCAAATCTTTCGCAGTCTCTTCAATAATTCTTAATGTTGAACCATAAGAGACGATGGTAATATCTGTACCTTCTTTTATAGTTTCTACGAGGCCAATCTTGGTTTTAAATTCTGCTAAATTTACAGGTAATTCTTCTTTTAAACGATATCCATTTAAGCATTCTATAACTATTGCAGGTTCATCACCTTCTAACAAGGTATTGTAGAAACCTGCTGCTTTGGTCATGTTTCTTGGCACTAGCACGTGCATTCCTCGAACATTATTTATAATTCCGCCCATCGGAGAACCTGCATGCCAGATTCCTTCTAATCGATGACCACGTGTTCTTATGATTAAAGGTGCTTTTTGTTTTCCAAAAGTTCGATAATGAAGTGTTGCTAAATCATCACTCATTATTTGAAGTGCATATAATAAATAATCTAAATATTGTATTTCTGCAATTGGTCTTAAACCACGCATTGCCAGCCCAATTCCTTGACCAATTATGGTTGCTTCTCTAATTCCTGTGTCGGCAACTCTAATAGCACCATATTTTTCTTGAAGTCCTTCTAAACCCTGATTTACATCTCCAATAAAACCTGCATCTTCACCAAAAATAACTACTTCTGGATGTTTTTTTAAGATGGCGTCAAAGTTATCTCTCATTATAACTCTTGCATCTACCAAGTTCGGATTTTGAGTATATACGGGTTTTTTTTCTTCAACGTTTAATGCACTATACTTGCTTTCACTTAATAAATAAGAGGAGTATTTAGTGCCAGCATCTTTTATAGTTGCTTTTATGAAATTTTGAAGTTCGGTTTTTTCTGAAAATTCTTCTTCTTGCAGATAACGAAGCGATTTTCTGGCAGCTATTAAAATGTCTTTTACAATAGGCTCAGCTATTGCTGCTAAATCGTTTTTATATTTTGTAATAAAAGCACCATTGTTACTTTTTTCAGCAACCCTGTTTAATAATTTCACAGCAATTGCTGTTTCTGCTATTAATTCGTTATTGTATGCATTCCAAGCATTTCTTTTTGCAGTAGTTACTGTTTTTTTAGCTTCTTTCTCTAAAATTATTATTTCCTCTTCAGAGTCTACAAAACGCAAGATTTCTCCAGATGAGGTCTCTAATTCAAAATCTAAAATCCATTCTCTCATTTTCGTAAGACAGTCATGGTCCTTTTCCCATTGAAGTCTCTCTTTGCCCTTGTATCTTTCGTGAGAGCCAGAGGTTGAGTGTCCTTGAGGTTGCGTCAATTCCTTTACGTGAATTAAAACGGGTACATGTTGTTCTCTGGCAATTTCTGCTGCTTTGTTGTAAATATCAACTAAGTGCACATAATCCCAACCATTTACCACAATGATTTCATATCCTTTTGCCTCATTATCTCTTTGAAATCCTTTTAAAATTTCAGAAATACTTTCTTTTGTGGTTTGGTGTTTTGCGTGTACAGAAATTCCGTACTCGTCATCCCAAACACTAACAATCATCGGTACCTGTAAAACACCGGCTGCATTTATGGTTTCAAAAAACAAACCTTCACTGGTACTTGCATTTCCAATAGTTCCCCAGGCCACTTCATTTCCTTTGTTAGAAAAATTAGTTTTGTGCTGAACACTTTTTTCGTGTCTATATATTTTAGATGCTTGTGCCAACCCTAATAAACGAGGCATTTGGCCAGCTGTAGGTGAAATGTCTGCACTAGAATTATATTGTTTTGTGAGATTTTTCCAGCTACCATCTTCGTTTAAACTATGTGTAGCAAAATGACCACCCATTTGTCTTCCGGCAGACATTGGTTCTATTTCTATGTCTGTATGCGCATACAGGCCAGCAAAGAATTGTTGTGCTGTAAGCTCTCCAATAGCCATCATAAAGGTCTGATCTCTATAGTATCCCGATCTAAAATCACCTTTTTTAAAGGCTTTTGCCATTGCTAATTGTGGCACTTCTTTTCCATCACCAAAAATACCAAACTTTGCTTTTCCTGTTAGAACTTCTCTTCTACCAAGTAAACTACACTCTCTACTAATTTTAGCAATTTTATAGTCGTTTAGTATTTCTTCCTTAAAATCCTTAAATGAAAGTTCTTTTTTATCTTGAATCAGCGTTTTCTGCGACATTTTTTCTATTTTTAGACTTACACAAAGGTAGTTTTTTTAGTTGATATTTAGAAATATAAATATTTATTAAATATTCATCAATAAAAAGGTGCTTATCAATAATTTAATTGCGAATAGTGCAATAAAAGAGTTCGGTTAGTTTTTAGTATTTAATTTTTTTATAAGAAACCTCTTCTAAAAAAATTATAAATACTATTCACATCGCCTGTAAAAGTAAACCTTATGTTTTGTGCATAAGATTCTTGTGAAACTTCCCAGCCATTATTGGAGTATAAAGGAAAATAGATTTCGAAAATATTATGAATAAAGTTGAGTCGAATTCCGTTTTCATAACCAAAGAACATCCGCTCTTTTCTGTTTTTTAGAAAAGCAACATCATTGTAGAATTCTGCCCAGCGCCAGATACCAACACTAGAGTTTAAAGACAGCATATATTGATTTGCAAATCTTACTGGTAACAAAGATTTAAAGCCACCTTCTGTAATGATGAATTGCTGACTATAAATACCAGAATCTTCTGAACGACCGTAGTAATCTAACTCAAACAAATAATCATTTGCCCGGTCTAAACCAAAACTAAAATAATCTCCTTTAGAATTATTATGAATAAATGCACCTGCAAAAACTCTAAAGTCTAATTGTGTATCTGAAGATGTTAATGTTCTATATCTAA
>TARA_B110000971_G_scaffold21937_1_pt1 | contig 12344 bp, 16 predicted proteins | sample TARA_B110000971 | Tara Oceans TARA_B110000971 (sample SAMEA4397842) | marine metagenome | biome: Polar Biome; feature: [SRF] surface water layer (ENVO:00010504); material: water (ENVO:00002006), including particulate matter (ENVO:01000060) such as... | depth 5 m | reverse complement strand
AACAACAAAGACTTTAAGAAGAACTGTGCTATTAATAGACAGCATGGCTTGTTCGAGTCTGACATTAAGCCACTAAACAAAACCCTTGCTAAACATTACGAAGGCGTTGAGCAACCTAAACTACACACGGCATTCTACGATATCGAAGTAGACTTTGATCCTACTAGAGGTTTTAGTAGTCCAGAGGATGCATTCATGCCTATCACGGCTATTGGTGTGTACATGGATTGGATGGACGCAATGGTGTGTCTAGCAGTTCCGCCCAAGACACTTAACATGGAACAAGCAGAAAGCATGGCAAAGCACATGCCTGAAGTGATTCTGTTTAAGGATGAGGCAGAGATGCTCAAGGTGTTCTTACAGTTAATAGATGATGCAGACATCATTAGTGGCTGGAACAGTGAGGGCTATGATATTCCTTACACTGTTAATAGAATCATTAAAGTGTTAGGTAAAGCAGAAACTCGTAAGATGTGTTTGTGGGATCAATTCCCAAAGCCAAGAACATATGATAACTTCGGCAGTGAGCGACAGAGTTATGACCTTATTGGTCGTGTACATTTGGATTATATGCAACTGTATAGAAAGTTTAACTATGAAGAACGGCACAGTTATAGACTAGACTTCATTGGTGAAGTAGAGCTAGGTGAGAAGAAGGTAGCATACGAAGGATCACTTGACAGACTTTACAATCACGACTTTGCTAAGTTCCTAGAGTACAACATACAAGACGTTATGTTGATTGCAAACATGGATAAGAAGTTACAGTTCATTGACCTTGCTAATACTATTGCACATGACAACACTGTACTACTGTTTACTACAATGGGTGCTGTGGCAACTACTGAACAAGCAATCATTAACGAAGCACACAGACGTGGCATGGTAGTTCCAGATAGACCTAGACAAGGTAGAGACAAAGAGAACACTCAGGCGGCTGGTGCCCACGTGGCATTCCCACAAAAAGGCTTCCATGAATGGGTAGGCAGTATGGATATTAACTCCCTGTACCCTAGTGTGTTCCGTGCGTTGAATATGGCTAACGAAACTATTGTAGGACAGATAAGACTGGACTACACTGATGATGAGATTGCCAGCAAAATGAAACTAGACAAGACTTCGTTTGCTGATGCATGGTTAGGCAAGTTTGGTACTAACGAATATGAACTAGTAATGTCCAAAGACGTAGACAAAGTAATGACACTGGACATGGAAGACGGCAACACAGTAGAGGTTACTGGTGCTGATGTTTACACACTGGTGTTTGATAGTGGACAGCCGTGGAGCATTAGTGCTAACGGTACACTGTTTAAAACAGATGTGCAGGGTATTGTGCCTGGATTACTAGAGCGTTGGTATGCTGAACGACAAGTGCTACAGGCTAAGAAGAAAGAAGCAGTAGGCAAAGAAGAGATTGCGTTCTTTGACAAACGACAGTTAGTTAAGAAGATTAACTTGAACAGTTTGTATGGTGCTATCCTTAATCCAGGTTGTAGATTCTTTGACAAACGTATAGGACAGAGTACAACACTTACTGGCAGGCGGATCACACGCCACATGGGAGCAGAGGTTAATAAAATGCTCACAGGAAAGTATGATCATACTGGCGAAACAATTATCTATGGTGACACTGACTCTATATACTTTAGTGCAACACCTGCCTTACCAGAAGGTATGGAACTAGATATGGAAGGAGCCGTTAAACTGTATGACCAGATCAGTGACAAGGTATCAGATACATTCCCTGAGTTTATGATGAGAGACTTCGGTGTTACTAGAGACCGCGGTGCTATTATTAAAGCAGGTAGGGAAGTAGTTGGTAGGTCAGGTGTGTTTATCACTAAGAAGCGTTATGCTATTATGTGCCTAGACATTGAAGGGTGGCAACCAGAAGGTGGCAAACTAAAAGTAATGGGTATGGATATCAAACGAAGTGATACTCCAGAATTCATACAAGACTTTCTTGAGGAGTGCTTAACTGATGCACTCAACGGTAAAGAAGAGAGCTTCGTTATTGACAAGATTAAGGACTTTAAGGAGATGTTTAGGTCGTTGGAGCCTTGGAAGAAAGGTATGCCCAAACGTGCTAACAACATTACCAAGTACACTAAGAAGTATAACAAGCAGATCAAAGGTCCAGAACAGAACATGCGTCTGTACAAACTTGAGAAGCTGAAGGAAGAGCCTGAGAACAAAATGATACCTGGGCATGTAAGAGCAAGTATCAATTACAATAACTTGAAGTTTGCTAACAGCGATAACTACAGCCTGACTATTATGGACGGCGCTAAGGTTGTTGTGTGTAGGCTTAAAAACAATGCAATGAACTATACAAGTATTTCATATCCAACTGATGAATTAAACTTGCCACAGTGGTTCAAAGACTTACCTTTCGATGAAGACGCAATGGAAGGTGCTGTGCTGGATAAGAAGATGCACAATGTATTAGGCGTCATGGGTTGGGACTTATCCAGAGCTAACAACAGTGAAGTAATGGATGCGTTCTTTGAATTTTAATCGAAGAAAATGGATAGATTTATCTTGACTTTTCTAAATAGTAGTAGTATAATATATGAAACAAGTTTCTTATGGAGGAAATAATGAGTAATAATTACATTAAAGATACACTAAAAGATGTTATTCGTCATACACATGACTTAGGCATTTTTGAAATGGTCAAAATTAGGGGCACGACCACACAGACTGAGATTGAAACAGTTGATGCTGACAAGACAGTTATTGTTAAAGGCACAACTAACGATCCTGTTGCTGACTTTGCTGACGCAACAATCGGCCTAAGTAGAATGGGAGTACTAAAGAGTTTCTTACAGTACCCAGGCTACGATTCCGACGGAGCAACAGTGCAGGTTAACTCACAAGACAGGAATGGCGAACAAGTTCCGACTGAAGTACAGTTTGTGAGCGAAGAAGGTGGTGATGCACATTACAGATTCATGTTAGCAGATGTTATCAACCAGCAACTTAAAGATATTAAGTTTAAAGGTGCAGAATTTGATGTGACAATCAAGCCTGGCATTGAGCCTATGAAAAACTTAGCATACTTCACTAGTGCGTTAGCGGCTTACGAGCCTAACTTTATGCCTAAGACAGAAGGCGGAGCATTATATTTTTACATTGGTGGACAAGGCAGTGACAGAACTAAGATCCTAATTGACAACAACGTAGAAGGCGAGATTACAACTGAATGGAATTGGCCTTTGGATATCGTGTTAAAGATTCTTAGACTAGGTAACAGTGCTATGGTTGACATGAGCTTCAACAATCAAGGACTATTGCAAATTACTGTTGATAGTGGGATGAGCAAGTTTACATACTTATTGCCTGCAAGGAGTTAAGATGAGAGACTTATCCTCTAAACACAGCGATTACGCTACTTTCCTCCCGGCTATCAGTGGCTTTATGACAGAGCTACTTGGTAGATGTAATAGTGTTGAGGGTTATATTCCTGACGGCAGAATTCCTAAAGGCTTTGAACATGGCTTTGAAGGTATGAACTTTCTAGACAAAGAGAAAGGTTATTACTATTACAACAAGGGACTGTATAGTGCCGGCCATGCATATTTAGATATGGACAAAAGCAAGGTAATGGAACACATTATCCAAGGCAGAGACAGAAGTAACACAACTATTGTAGGCGACTCAGGTGGCTTCCAGATTGGTAAAGGTGTTATTAAGTTTGACTGGGAGAACTTCTTTGAGAAGCCCGGTGATGTTGGCTACAAAGGTGATGCTGACAGAGTTAGGGGCAAGATCCTTAACTGGTTAGAACATACAGCAGACTGGAGTATGACTTTTGATGTTCCGAGTTGGGCATGTAAGCCAGGCTTTAAAGAGAAGACAGGGCTACAGAACTTCGATGAGTGCTTGAAGTGTACTACATATAACCTAGACTGGTTTATGGATCACAGACAAGGCAAGACAAAGTTCCTCAATGTATTGCAAGGAACGTACTGGGACGATGCAGAAGAATGGTATCAGAAAGTTAAGGACTATCCTACTGAAGGGTGGGGCATGGGCGGTAATAATATCCGCGACATGTACATGGCATTGAAGCGTATTATTATTTTACGTGATGATGAGAAACTACAAGACAGAGACTGGATTCACTTCCTAGGTACAAGTAAACTAGAGTGGGCTGTAATGCTTACAAGTGTACAGCGACAACTTAGAGAGCATGTAAATCCTAATATCACTGTTAGTTTTGATTGTGCTAGTCCTTATATCAGTAGTGCTAACGGCTTAGTGTATACTAGGAACAAGATTACAAGTGGACAAATGAGTTACATCATGGAGAAGTGTTTCGACAACAAAGCGAACTCTCACTTTAGCCCGGGCAACTTGTCACAGAATCCTTTCCCTTGGGAGAGCGAGATCGGTAGTAGACTGTTAACCGGCGATGTTAATTGGTATGCCCCAGGTATGTTAAACAAGATCCACAAGGAAGGTAAAACTTCTTGGGATAGTTTTACATATGGTATGCTTATGTCACACAACGTTTACATGCACATTAGAGCAGTACAAGAAGCAAACAGCCTAGCAACTATCGAGTTTGAGAACTACAAGTTGGATTGGAGAAACTGGCAGAAGAAAGGTAAGAAACTTAATCAAGAAAGTTTATACACGCCTAGAAACTTGTTGATGTTTAACACGTTTGTGGAAGAGTTGTTCCAAAGTGACAACCCACACCAACTGTTAGATGATGCACATGACTTCTTAAATGATGTTAGTAATAACAAGCACAAAGATCATGACACAGCCTTCCAGTCAAGTGCGGCGAGCATGTTCTTTGATGAGGAAGTTGAACAAAAGATAGAAGGTGAGTTTGATATTATACAAGAACAAGCATTAAACAACCTAGTGGATAATTTGTAATGGAACTTGTCAACAGTAACGGAAAACGTGCGTTATTAATAGGTGTAGGTGGTATCGGTGGCAATGTTTACCTTGCTGAGTTATTAAAATATGGCTATGATGTAACAACTGTTGACAACACAAATCCTGCTAACCATACTAGCATTGACACAGTACAAGGTGTATTCGATGTTGCAGTAATATGTGTGCCTAACTTTTTGCATTCATATTTCGCTGACACCGTTGCACCTTATACTAAAGTTGTATTCATTGAGAAGCCGGGAATGCCTAGTGCAGATCAATGGAATGCTCTATGTGACAAGCATCCACAAACTAAGTTTATTATGTGTAAGAACAACATGTACAGAGATACATATGGATTCTTAGATAACGTTAGTACTATCGATAACATTACAAGTATTAAGGTTAACTGGCTGAACAAGAACAGGATACCTAACCCAGGCTTTTGGAGCACAAACAGAAAGCAATCATGGGGCGGAGTTGCATTAGATTTATTCCCACACTTGTATTGCCAACTGCTTACACACTTTGGTCAGATAGAAAACTTCACTAGAGTTAATCATTTAATGATGCAGAAGTGGAACTTAGAGGACTTAACAGGTTCCGACTACGGTGTTGTCAATGTTGATGGTATATATGATGTATGCGACTATGCTACTGAGAAATGGTTGCTTAACGATAAGGTCATAGTAGAAGTAAATGCCAGTTGGAAAGAAGGTATTGATGACCAAAGTATTGTAGTACAAACTACCGACAGTTCCTACAAGTGGGAATTTGGATTGTGCCCTGCAGAGGCATACGGTGTTATGATTGAAAAGGGACAGAAGGAAGATTACGAAATGCATAGGAATATAGACACGTGGATACACAAGAACTTAGAGGTTTACCATGAAGGTTAAACTCTTATACACAACAGGCAACAGAGATATTATTGAAACTATATGGGACAAGCCTGAGCCTAAAGCTAATGAGATAGAAGTACAAAGTATCCTCACAGGCATTTGTAGCAGTGATGTTGCTATGTATGATGGCACGTTTACTACATTGCCTAAAGAAATACAAGGACATGAATGCATTGGTAAAGTAACCAAATTAGGTTCTAAGACCGGAGTGAGTAGCAGTGGTATTAAAGTAGGTGACATAGTTGCTACTAGGGGCGAGCCTGGCTTTGCTGATTACTACAACACTCCACTCGGTAGCTTTGTTAAAGTATCACAAGCGGCGCCTAGATATATACTAGAGCCGGTTGCATGTGGCATTAACATTGCTAAGAGTATTATGGACAAAGACTTGAGCAAGAGCATTGCTATTATTGGCTCAGGCTTTCTTGCAAGAGTTATATACGATTACTTAAAACACAATGGCTATACAGACTTCACAGTGTACGGCAGAGGATTTAAAGACTATTGGGAGAAGGCAGACGATGTAGACTTTATTAGTCATAGTGGGCATCACTTAGATGTACACAAGAAGCAACAAGGCTTCGATGCATTCATTGACTTGTCTAGTAAGCCACAATACATGCATAACGGTTATGTTAAAACAAACGGAACGTATGTTGTTGGTGCGGAGAAAGTAGTTGATAACTTAGACTTCAGCAAGTTTCTGTGGGAGAACATTACAATTAAATGTCCTAGTCCAAGGAACCCTGACTTCATTAATAGTATGATAGAAGCAGAACAGTTAGTTAAGAAAGGCAAAATTAAAGTAAATCATCTATGGGGCGAAGGCTACGATAGAGACAATGCCAAAGAGGCATTCGACAACAGAATTAACGGTAAAGATATACTAAGGAATTATATAACATGGGTAAAATAAAAGCACAAGGCGACTTCATTGTCGTTATTGAGAAAGAAACTGAAAAAGTTACAGGCGGAGGTATTATACTTTCATCTGGTGCTATAGAGAAGCCTCTCTCAGGCACAGTAGTGTCGGTAGGCCCTGGTGCGTACAACGGCATGGGAGTTAGGGAACCAATTGGTATCAATGAAGGTGATGTTGTTCTCTTTGTTAAAGGGCACGGCGAAGGCTTAGAGATCGATGGTGTACACTATTTGTTTATTAAAGGCAATAGTGTAGTAGCAATACAAACAGAGGGAGAATAACATGGGTATGGTAGAAGGCAGAGACAACTTTGGAGAAGATCCTAAGTTTTTTATAGGCGTAGAAGTAGAAAAGACTCCACTGTTTGGTAAGGAAACATTGTTTGTTGTTGGTAAACAAAACCCTAAAGAGATACTGCAACGATGCTTAGATAATGAAATCGACCATGCATACTTAGGGTGTGCTAACAGTTTTCAACCTGGAGATAGCAATGAGGAATGGGCTGAGTGGGATCATATTATCCTAGAGCTAATGAAGGCAGATATTTGGGTAACATTAGACTTTGACAGTGGCTATGCTAATCACGAATGGTTCCATGACAATGGTTGGAATGAGTACGACAAGTTCATACCTATGATTGCTGTTAGATTGCCGTACATTAAACAGTTTAACTACAATGCAACTATTAAGTTAGATGATAGTTCATTTAAAGGAACTAACTCAGGTGTGTGGTGTCACAACGTACATGACTTAATGGATAGACGTAACTATACTGACTGGGCCGAATACATTGGTGATAAGGTAATAGATTAATGCATAAAGTACTTGTTATGGGCGACAGCCATGTTGCGCCATGGCGCGAAATACAACGGGCGATACCGATAGAAGGATACAAGTTTAAAGTTGTCAGTACTCCCGGAGCATCAGCCTTTGGTGTTAATAAAGACATTAGTGGCTCTAATTCTAACAAACGTTTTGCTGAATGTCTTAGTAGATGGGGACATGAGAGCGAGTACATTATAATATCATTAGGAGAAATTGACTGCGGAAGCCTTGCATGGATATATATGCACAGACATAATGAGGTAACTGATCCTAAAGAAGTTATTGACATGAGTATAGTTTCTATCAAACGATATGTGCAAGAAACTGTGTCTGTATATTTTAATCCGGATAAGATCATTTTACAATCTGTGAATATTCCAACAGTATCGCCATTAGCAGACACTGAGAATATCAGCTGGCACGATTATGGCTGGCAAAATGCTGATAGAGTAGACACTAGTAAACCGGCATCGCTCGTTAGTCGTAAAGGAATAACAGCAAATTTACGACAACGGACCGACATGGTACATTATTATAATAACAATCTTAAATTAGTATGCAAACAATTAGGTATACATTATCTAGATACTACTACAGACACAATAACTTCCGAAGGAGTTATCGACCCAATGTACATAAAACAATTAAAGCACGACTATCACCTAAGCATCGCACCTGCAGGTAGATTGTTTAAAAATAAATTCATTGAGTTATTAGATGTTAATTGATATTACTGCGGACTACGACTTAGATAATTTACACACAAAACTAGGTGCTATACGAAAGTATAGCATTGATGTGCATTTATCAAACGGTTACGAAGGTGGAATGTTTTTATCTATGGATCCTGATCAGAAGTGGGTTAAGGAACAGATAACACTCATTGATGCTATACACAGACAGTGCGATAAAGCAGACTTCCCACCTGCTCGTATACACTTACATTGGGGCAACTTAAACGCTGAAAAGATATACGAAGACTGGTGTTTTTGGAATAATCCAGTTGAACGCTTTGGTTCAGTTGGTTGTCTTAGCATGTTACTGCCGTCAGTTAGCCGCCCAGAGGTTAATAGAGCAGATGTTACCCCAACTAAACTGTTTACTTACTTCAACTCAGCACAACGTAAGCACAGAGAGGACGGACTTAACTACATTTACGAGAACGGTTTACTTGACCTGTGCGAGTGGACTTGGTTCAATGATTGGCATTACAATCTAAACGAACACTTCCACACATTAATTCCCAAGAGTGCAGAGGGATTTGAATGGGAAGGTAAGCCAGTAGCAGACACATCTGCCTATGCGCCAGGCGAACAGTTACTTGACATGCAACGAAATACATGCTTTGACTTGATAGCAGAAACGTTTTACTACCATGATGTAGAGTACTATACAGATTTTGCATACTGGCACACGGTATACGTTACCGAGAAGACATGGCGAGCATTACTATCTAAGAGACCTTTTATGGTCTTAGGTAATAAGAATACACTTAAAGAGCTACATGCATTAGGGTTTAAAACATTCCCTATGTTGTTTGACGAAAAATATGATACACTAAACGATAACAAAAGGCTTGGTTACGTTCTAGGACAACTTAACGGTTTTACTATAGACAGTATGATTGCTAAGATAGACACGCCAGAAGTACAGGCTATATTAGAGCATAACTTACAACAAGCCGTAAAATTATCACAAAAAATGGTTGACATTCGTAACAAAATGTTATAAAATACATATATATGAAAATAAAATTAGAAGTAGAAATCGATACTAAAGAAGATATGCAAGAGATCGAAGAGGTTATCGAGTTAATAACAGAATTCAAGGAGCGTCTTGTGGACATGCAGAACGACTATGATGATTGAGTTATTAGGATTTATATTTGGGATTGCAGTGTTACTAGCCATGGGCTGGATGGCATGGGAAAGTTCCGTTATGATCTCTGAGCGTAACTATTTAAGAAAATTAACAGGTGCGTACTATGACTTTGACATAGACGAAGCACTAAAAGAAATGGGAACAACAAGAGCAGAAGCTCTTAAAGACAAGGACTTGTTCTTATGAAACAGAATTACGAGGATATAAATCCTCATAATATTTTGAAGGATTTACCTTTAGAATTAATAACCGAAGGTAAGACTTCACAATAGAGAGAAAGAAAATGGCAAATGGTACAGTAAAATGGTTTGATGCAACAAAAGGGTTTGGATTTATTACCCCTGAAGATGGCAGTAAAGATGTGTTCGCACATCACACAGCGATCCAAGGCGATGGATTTAAAACTCTTGATGAGAATCAATCCGTTACTTACGACATTATAGAAGGCGACAAAGGACCACAAGCGTCTAATATAGTGTAATAAAGAAGACTAAGTGTAGTGGCATTCGTGTTGCTACACTTTAATTTAACAGGATAAGAAAATGAAATTTAAAGAATTAGCAGTAGAACTATCGCCCTTCGTGGCAATGGTCACACTCATCTGGGCACTAGCATTTTCAATGACAGTAGAGGCTGACACTAAGCCTGCACAATGGCCCATGTGTTCTGCATGCCATGGTCAATCAGGACAAGGCGGAATCGGTCCAATGTTGACAGGACAAAGTCCTGATGTTATAATAACTAAACTAACAGCATATAAGAAAGGTGAGACTGTTGGTCCACGTAGTTCAATGATGTGGGGCACAGCTAAAGCATTGTCCGAACAAGACATCATCGACATTGCAAATTATATTAATAGTTTAAGTTTAACAGTAGCGAGCAAGTAATGAGAAGTATTTGGGTAACATTTAGCAAAGAAGGTATACATAAGTATCCTGCGGCACTAACTGATCCTAACCTAGCAACTGGCGACGAGTATGACGTTAGTTTCCTAGGCTATCCGCATAGACACACGTTTCACTTTAAAGTGTGGATCGAAGTGTTCCATGATGATAGAGACATTGAGTTTATACAATTTAAACGTTGGTTGGAGAAGCTGTATGGAAGTGCAGAGCTACAACTAGATTACAAGTCCTGTGAGATGATTGCAGAAGACTTGGCGGCAGAGATACAGAACAAGTATCCTGGTCGTTACATAAAGATTTCAGTAGCCGAAGATAACGAAAACGGTTGCGAAATAGAGTATCCAGTGGATACTATACAACAATATGGAGAATAGAATGACAGAAGTACATTTACAAATCAAGGCAATGATGGAAGAGTACCTAGCAGAGAGCGAGAAGTTCGAAGTTAAAGGTGTTAAGGCATCAGCCGCAAGAGCAAGAAAGGCATTAGGCGAATTAGGTAAACTATCTAAGGCTAGACGTGCTGAAATTCAAGACAAAAAGAACGGTATGTAATGAAAGTATTTTTAGTTGAATTAGAACCAGTAGAAACTCGATACACAGCTCAGTGGAAGAAGCATCTTCCTACGCAGATGCGTGAAGCAGGGCTCGATGTAACGGTCATTACAGGACCAGAAGATGCGCCACAGGATACAACTCCGGGTGCCTTCTTAAACTTTAGTGGAACAAACTACTGGAAAAGCGAACAGTTAAAGACTATTAGTCAAATGTTTGCTAACGGCACAGTACAAGATGGCGATTACTTCTTGTATACTGATGCTTGGAACCCAACAGTTCTTCAACTAAAATATATGGCAGAGTTGCTAGGCGTTAACATTCAAATTGGTGGTATGTGGCATGCAGGTTCGTATGACCCAGCAGACTTTTTAGGTAGACTAATTGGCGATGCTAAGTGGGTTAGGCTTGCAGAGGAGAGTATGTTCGAGACATTCGATCATAACTTCTTTGCCACAGACTTCCATATTGATATGTTTATGGATGCTTTTCCAAACGCAGATACGAGTAAGATACATAGGGTAGGTTGGCCTATGGAGTATATGGAGGACACACTGTTCGACTATAATATTCCAGCCAATAAAGGCCCTATGGTTTTATTCCCACACAGGCTAGCGCCTGAGAAACAAGTAGACATATTTAAGGACTTAGGTAAATCAATACCAGAGGCACAGTTTGTTGTTGCACAAGAATCGCAACTAACAAAAGATGAGTATCACATGTTATTGAGTCGGAGCAAGATAGTGTTCAGTGCTAATCAACAAGAGACACTAGGCATAAGTTGTTACGAAGGAGCACTAGTAGGCGCGGCGCCTATTGTTCCCGACAGATTAAGTTACACAGAAATGTATGACCCGGCATTTAAGTATCCAAGCGAGTGGACAGCGGACTGGGACTCGTACTTGATAAACAAAGACAGATTAGTGGAATACATTAATATGATGTTGTTTAACTTTGATAACAGTGAGAAAATAGTACAACAGGCAGAGACATTGAAGCACGACTTCTTTAGTGGAGAAGCCTTGTACAATATAATAAGAGGTAAGAAATTATGAGTAAAGAATTAAGATCAGTAGTAGTCACTGGCGGCAGTGGCTTCATAGGAAGTAATGTTTGCAAGACGTTCGTTGACAGCGGTTGGAATGTAATTAACATTGACAAGCGTAAAAGAGAAATGGAAGGTGTAACACAATATCCATTCGAGGTTGATAACAAACAAGTGCAAGGCATACTTAAACTAATTAAGCCTGATGTTGTTATTCATACTGCGGCTAACAATAGTGTACCTGACAGTCTAGTTAATACTAGAGTTACATACACAGACAATGTTGGCGCCACTCTTAGTTTGTTAAACAACTGTATCGATGCAGGTATTAAGAACTTTATATTTGCATCAAGCAGTAGTGTATACGGCACAAGTATACATGAAGACGGGTCCTTTAAAGAGACAGACCCAACTTC
>TARA_B110000971_G_scaffold85505_1_pt1 | contig 12392 bp, 5 predicted proteins | sample TARA_B110000971 | Tara Oceans TARA_B110000971 (sample SAMEA4397842) | marine metagenome | biome: Polar Biome; feature: [SRF] surface water layer (ENVO:00010504); material: water (ENVO:00002006), including particulate matter (ENVO:01000060) such as... | depth 5 m | reverse complement strand
TTAGCTTCTCTGACTTGATCCATAGTCATGTCACCCATAACATCAATACTCAACATGTCTTTCAGCTTGTCTAGAGTACTGCTTGCTCCTGCTTTAACAGCGTCAACAGCGTCATCAACTGTGTCACCAAAGTAACTGCTTGCTGCCGATGCGCCTTCAGAAACTGTAGCACCTAGATCAGCTCCTTTTTCTTTAGCAGCTTCAACGCCTTCAGAGATTGAAGTACTTACGGCTTCAACACCTTCAGAAACTCCCGCAGTTACAGACTCTACTGTATCACTTAGTGCTACTTTAGCATCGGTAACTGTTTCGCCTACTGCTTCTACGACATCTGTTGCTACTTCAGCAGTGTCCTCAACAGCTTCAGCGGCTGCATCTTGTACCTCACCAACAGTCTGGCCCACTGTAGACATTGCAGAATCTACTTGGCTTGCAAGACTTTCGCGTTGTTGCTGTACAGTCTCTGAAGCGCCTTCAAAAATACTAGGAGATTCTGGAGCTGCTTCCGCAGGTGCGTCTGAACGCAAAGTAATAACATCGTCAGCATAGATACGGTTTGCATCTTCAATGCTGTTGAGCGCCACTAACGCATCTACACTTGTGCCATATTTATTTGCAATGCTAGAAAGAGTTTCGCCAGCTTTAATTTTGTGAGAGCCTACTGCACCACCTTCTGCATATGCTTGCCTACGGTCTTTAACATTATAGTTACTGTTAACAGTTTTATATTGTTGCGGTTCAAACAAGATATAAGAGTAGTTACTTTCACCTTCAAAAGAAGACTCTACAGTGTTTCGGTACTTAACTGAGTCAAAGCCCTGAGACTTAATCCAGTACTGTAAGTCTTTAGTAAGCCTAGCACTTGCTATTTCATACTGAAAAGCACTAGTCAAGCCTTTATATACTGTTGGAAGCGTAGTGCTCTTCTTGTATCCAGTTGTTAAAGCTTCTTCAGCGTCTTTTAAATATGTATACTGCATAGACTGAATATCTAATTTAAACTTCATCAACTCTTCTGCTTCATGAGTTAAAAGATCTAAGTTTTTGATTGCATCTTTACTCAAAGTTCCTTGCTCACGAGCAGCGGCAATCAAGCTGTTTCTATTAGTAGACTTTGTAAGTATGTCATCTACCGACCACGTACCCATGTCTTCTTCTAGCACTAAAGGGTTCTTAACAGAAATATACCCACGACTTATTGACACAGGACTATGAGCACCTTCTCGTTTTACATTTTTATCAAAGAAAGCTTGCACTTCTTTTTTAGACATGCTCTCGCCTTGTAAAGAAGCCACTGAAAATTTATTAATTGCTACGTCTTCATCTACAGCTTTAAGAGCCATGAAGTTTGCTTGGCCCGAAGTTCCAATATGCAGCCCCAGCTCTCTAGGAAAAGCAAACGCAATTTCAGAGTCTCCAGTGTTAAAGCCTTTGACAGCCCTATACCACATGTTTGTTTCTTGAGAGTCTTTTAAGAACGCTTCAAAATTTAAAGCTCGTTGATCAGTAGTAAGCATTTCATCTGTGCTCTTAGGAACACTAATTCCGGGAAGCGTTTCAATTAAGTCTTGAATACTTTCAAGGTCTTCTGACTCGTTAAGCAACTTAGCAAGTTGAAAACGCGCAGCCTTACGTGTGCCAGCTTCAGTGAGGTTAGCTCCTACAGGTTCATTTTTAATTACTTCTGAAAAATAATCTACAATCTTACTCATGCCCTCAACTGCGTCTTCTGACACAGGGTCTAAGTTTTCAGCATTTAACATCGTGTGATTAACTTTTAAATCTTGTATCTCAGCATTTATTTGTTGGATTAATGAACCATCCATATCAAACTCGTCTGCTAAGTACCCTGTCATTTCAAACTCTTCTATTTCTTCAGGCGTGTATCCTCGCTCTACACTAAACTCTTCGCCGCCTATTGTATCAAAGTCATCTTCAAGATCATCTGTAACGTTTCTACCTACTCTTTCGCGTAGTTGGCTGGTGACAGTCTCGTCAACATATGAGCTAAGTTCTTCTAGCTCAAAATCATCATACATAGCAGGAATGTCGGAGTCCTCAAATGTAGTGTTTTGATATTTAATATTTTCAATACGCTCTGCAATATTTTCTACAATCTCAGGCTTAAACATGTTGTCTGTACTGTCATCAATCTTTTGACCTAGCGCACTTAAAGCTTTAGTAGCTAATTTAGTAGCACCGCCTAGCACAAACCCAGAACGTAAAGTCTTTAAAGGATCGTCAGCATCCATAAACGCTGACCCAGCTTCGTAGTTATACGGCTGTCCAGTCATTTTATTTATACGCTCATCAGGCTCAGCAGGAGCATTAGGCACATCAACTACACCACCAGTATTATACATTGTAGATTTGAATACATCGTCTTTTGTTATAGCGTCTAACAATTTTGCATCCATTTCGCGTGTAAGTTTTCTAAACTCCTGCATACTTTCTTTGCCAACAATGGCGTTGCCCATAGAACTTCCGGGAAGTTTACTTCCTAGTACTTGAGCAGGGCCGCGTAACACTAAGTTAGTAGCATCACCCACGATAGGGCCAAAGGGTGCAGTGACTAAAGCAGCTCCGGGCTTTCCAGTATACTCAGCAGTTTTACCGGCCCGCATAAGCTGATCTGCTCCAATACCGAAAGCGCCCCAACGCGCCATAGCTGCGCCATAGATTTCTGTATTGCTTTTATCCTTTTCGCTTTCGCCGCGACTTCTAATCCAGTTAGTCATGCGTGCAGTTTCAGTCATTAACAAACCTGTTACTGCGAGCTTAGCGCCGTTACGTACAGGGTCTTGAAATCCTTTTTGCACAGCACCTTTAAGAACAGTGTTTGTAAATGCTGCTGGGTATCCCATTAAACCAAACAAAATAGAAGTCGTTGGCTTAGAGTGTAGCAGCGGCTTTAATCCTGACATTGCTGTAGGGTTTAAAATTACTTGATTAGTGTATCGTCCTGCGCCATTAATAATTGTCTGGTAGAACTCGTCACTTCTTTTAGCGCCATTGTTAAACCACTCAGTAGCTTGCTTACTATCAATGCCCAGCTCATTTAACTCTCCAATGAGTGTAGAGGTCTTGCGGTTTTCAGGCATGTTGCCGTGCTTAGCAAGGTGCTCAATATTATCTTGAATAAAGTTTTTACCTGCTGCAAAAGAAGTACGCTGTACATACTTTGTCCACTGATCAAGCATAGTAATTCTAAAGAACTTGTTGTTTGCTTGCTGCATCTTCTCGTTGATTAAATCGTCACCCGCAATACGGTTGCCAAGCTGTGACATTGATTGATCCATTGCTACGCCCACAGACTGTAGCTCTCTATGAGCTTCGTTGGCTGTTAAACCATGGCGGCTTTGAAGATCAGAGTGTAGGTCTTTCGTAACATTTTTAAAGGACTGCTCAGATGCTTCTGAAAAACCTTTAATAGTATTCCTAAACCCAGCTTTGCTTAGATTAATCATTATTTCTGTTAAGCTGCTTACAGTTGCAAAGCCTAGCAATGCTACACGAGTAGTTAGCTGATATGCATCTGCGGCATTTTGCGCCTTTGTACCGTAACGCTCTAAGTTTTCACCTGTCGCAACACGATATAAATCTACCATATCTTGCTTTTCATTTTTAGTTAAAGCTTGGCCTGCCTCACCCATTTCAGCATTAATCTTGTTAACCCACTTATTGATAAACTGTTCTTCGTTTGTAACACCCAGTACTTTCTTTTTAGCCAAAGACTTACCAGCTTGAAAGTTGTAGCTAAGCATAGTCGCACGAATGTCTTGGTTTAAAAACTGAGCTAAACTAGCTTCGTCTTTAATTTTATCAAACACACGTTTAGACGAAAAGAAATGACCACTAGTGCCAGCAGAAAGTTGGTTTTCTTTATCCAACATTCCAGCAACAATGTCCATTGCTTCAATTTCAGTAGCAGCTTCTTTTTCTTTCATCAACAATTTTACTAAAGCATCTTGGTTTTCTTCAACAGCTTTGCGATCCCACATACGCGGAACATAGTTCTCAACTTCGTGCTGGATAAGCCCTTCTTTCTTTAACTGGCGGCCAATCTTTTTCAAGTTGTTTTGTATTTGCTTTGCAGCAAGATCAATCTTCTTGTTGCCTGTGATTGTTCCACGAACAGCTAAGTTTAAAGCTGTGTTTACAGAGTCTTCTACTTCACCTGTAAGTGAGTGCATTGCAATAGGCTCAAGAGCAGCCATGAATTCATTGTTCAAAGTGCCAGTAATACGAGTAGCAACTTCCGAGAAGTCCATGCCTACAACTTTTTCAGTAGTCCTGTAGCCGATGTTAAACTGGTAGTTCAACAAGCCTTGTAAGCTCTTTGCGCTGTTAGAGAACTTTGTATAAGGCGTAAGAATTCCTGGGGCTTTTCCGTAAACCTTTCCTGTTAAGCTAGTGGCTGTTTTCCACAGGCCATGAGCCATTTTACTTTTAACTTGTTCTCCTGTTGCGCCAGATGCAACAGCCTGTAATAGGATGTTGTTAATCTCTTCTACTGTTTCTTCACCACCACCCAGCTCTTTAACAAGCTGATTGCGTTTAAACACAATAGGGTTTTTAACATCATTCAGCATTTTAGATAGTATTTCAGGCGTAAGGTTTTTAAGTTTTTCTAAATCTACCATGATGTCATTAGCAGAAGTAGGGATAGTACCGTTATTGATACCTTCTTCAAAGACGTTAACACCTTCTGACTCAGGAACCGCAGAGTTATCTGCAACTTCTAAATCCTTTCGAGCTGCTTCACGCGCAACTTTACTAGCATTGCGTCCTTGAAACATCTCCATACCTTTTTTAAGTCCTGCACCAGCTACTGCACCCATACCAGCGGTAACTAGTGTTTGACCAGCACTATAATCTTCTCGCGCACCTGTGCCTATTTCTAGGTTCTGTAACGCAACATCATCAGCAGTGCCAAAGGCTGCTCCATACGTAGCAAAGCCTGTCTTAGTAGTAGGCTGTGCGGCGGCTGCAACTTTGGCAAGTGTCTTACTTAGAGCTGCTCTTGAACCTACTTGAGCTGCTGCTGCGCCTGTACCGCCTTGGAATATTAAACTAGCAATAGCAGGGATTGTCTCAAGGTTTGCAACTGCATCAATGCCATAGTCTTTAATGGTTGTTGCCCACTCGCCTAAGCCAGTAACAGATACATTGTCAAAGTCTTTTTGAAGATCGTTAAAGGCTTTCTTTTCTTCGTCTGACCAGTCTTTAGCTTCTGTTGCTAAGTTTACTTTAGTACCGATACGCACAGTAATGTCGCGCAAGAACTCAGCAGGGCCATCATCAGAATAAGCAGCAGTGTCTAACAATCCACTAGTTACAGTTTTATTACGAGCAAGTGCGTCCATAACAATGCCGTAGTTCTTTTGTACAGTCGAGCTTTCTTCAAAGTCTGAAACAGTTTTTAACGAACTATTTATTTCTGTATTAGCTACGTAGCCTGCTAAAGGATCTATACGTTGTGAGTCTGACATTAAACTTTTCCTTTTGTCTATTTCTGATATTTGGCTTGGTAAGTTACAACGTACTTGTCATAGTTTGCTTGTGCTTTCTTTTGAATTTTTTTGAGGTCTCCGCCACTGAAAAGATCTGTGGTTTTAGTCGTAAAGTTTTTAACGCGCATATATTCTTTTAAAGCTGAGCTTGCAGACCTATATTCTTTTAATTGTTGTTGCTGTTCTGGTGTTCCTCTAACAGCTCTTGGCCCAACACCTACCATTTCTAGTATTGGTGCAATAAGATTAAAAGTCTGCTTGACAGGCGTTTTGCTTAGTGCTGAAACTCCTGCAATAGTTTTAGCCGCGTTGTTTGCATCTTCAGTTAGACTAGGTGTTGCCACAGGAGCAGGCGCAGTAATAAACCCGCTATCTATTAAATCATCACTAAGCTTTTGAGCACTCAGTTGTTGTAACGGCGTTCTAGCCTTAATAGCTGCTGGACTTGCGGGCGTAGATAAAATTGCAGTTAGTAGTGCTGGGCGTGTGCCCGCTGCTCCAACAAGAAGAGTACTTGCTCTGCCGCCATTTCTTAAAGAAGATAAAGCCTTTAGAGATAGCTCTTTGCTATAAAGATCGTCTCCGCTTAACAGTCCGTAATTTGAGTTGTGCGTATCAGGATCCATGCTAAAGAATTTACTTTTTGTGAATCCCAACCTAATGTTTTCTACCATTTGTTGATTTGCCCACTGCATTGCAAAAGCGCTATCCATGCCTTCAACGCCACTAAATCTTTTATATAGCTGCTGACTTAAAATTGCTACTTTGCCAAAGTGCTGTAGATTAGTAGCTGTTATTTGTGCTGTTGTAGCGTCTTTAGGAAGAAGGCTTTCTATATAACTATTTGACAATTTGCTATCTTCGGCAGTAAGCATCTCTCGGCCAATTGCAGCTACTTGTTGAACTCTTTCAGGCTTTAAATTTCTTATACGTTGATTAATATTAGATTGACTATCGGCAACAAGTTGAGACAAGTCTTGGCCGGTCGCGTCTACCATTTTAACTTCTACGCCATCATTGAACTGTGCACGTACACTTACTTGTATTGACTCCCCATCGCCCTTTGATATGTAAACATTTTTAAACTCTCCGTATTGAATACCAAGACCTCGAAGATTTTGTGCGCCTTCACCAAATGTCTTTCGGTACTCTTCTATTTCTAAAGCATCTTGAAGCGCATACGTATAGTTACCTGACGTTTCAAAGATAGACTTAACAATTTTAGGATCAACTTTTCCAGTAGCACCTATGCCACCTTTATCCGTAATGTTATCTCCAATAGCCTGCTGAGTTGTGCGACTATCGTTGCCTGCAAATAAATTTACAATCGGCATTGTCATAGCATCATACATATTTTTAGAACGGCCTTTAAGAGCTTCGTTTTTATACGCTAACTCAGGGTTTTCGCCAAACTCACTTAAACGCCTTTCAGCTATCTTTGCATTGTCAATTGTATTTTTCTTCTGCTCTCCTGCCAATTTAATTGCAGCGGTATACATGTAAGCGTTGTAATCATCAGCATTCGTTTTAGCTTTATATGCTGCATGTTCTGGAAGGGCTTCAAGAACAGCCCTCGCACTAGCATTAAAGTAAGCGTCTTGCCCGCCTTTAAAAGCTGTGCTTTCACCGAGCCGTGCAACTGCACGTTGATCTTCTTTTAAGTTAGTTTGAAAGATAGCGTTCTTTGCGTAAAACCCTTCTTGCTGTAAAAACGCATCATTCTTCTTTTTAAGGACTGCGCTGCCTATTTTGCTAAAGGTATCCATACCAAACTCAATAAGAGCTGCTTTCTTTTCGCGCTTTCTTTGTTTATTTTCACGATCAGTATTTCTTTGACGGGCCTCACCAAGAAGCTGTTCGCCTAAGATTGAAATGCTTTGAGGTTTTTTAGCCATTATACTTCTTCTCCAACAGGTGCAGCCATCAAACTCTCAGTGTTTGCGGCAGGTGTTTCAGGACGAGACATTAAACTCTCTTGGGGTTGAGCTGTTACTTCTGGAAGAGTCTCTAGCTCTTGTTCCATTTCAGGCGTTAGTATTCCAGCCGGTACAGTTCCAGTATTTTTAGACTCTTTTAATCTTTGGATTTTATCGTCACTTAAAGTAGTGCCAAACAACATCTCTTCATCTTGCTCATCTTCCATCTCGCCTTCGTAAATGGTCATCGGGATGTCTTGACGTTCTGCCAAAGCCATTAGCATATACGTAGCAGGCTCAGCAATCATTAACATTAGATCAGGATTCCACTTGCCTTTAGTAAAGCCGTCATACAGCACAACCTGAACCAAGTTCATAATTGGAGTGCCTTCTGCAATCGCTTCTAAAACAGCTTGATAGGTTTCTGGCTCAGTAAACTTATCCCACAGATATTCACAAGCTTGGTTAACTGTTGTCATCTCTGGAGCTTGTTCAAAGGGTGCTGGGTTTTCAGGATCATTTGTTAAAGATTCGCCGGGAATAGGTCGATCCATTTTGCCCTGAAGGGTGTCCATTTCTGTCAGCATGTCAGCCATAATCTTATCGTCCTACGTTGTTTACGTTGCTTAATGAATTCATGTGGGAATAGTATCCGTCTACAACCGCTGCGTTACCAAACGAACCGCTCATGTTAACGCCGTAATTAGCTTCAGGCATCTGAAGTATTTGACCGCCGCCTACGTCTACTTGCTGAAATTGAGCAGCACCTGAGCTTGCGTACTGCTCTTCTTGTGGGTTAAGTTCACCAGCAATTCGATTAGAGATTCCTGATTTAATGCCCATTTCTATTCCTGCTACGGGCGCATCAGCTATACGTTTAATAGTATTAGAACCAAAGTTTGTAACTTCGTCACGGGCTGCTACTTTAGCGTTGTCCCAGCCTTCTGATAACAAGTCTTTTCCTTTATCAAACCAGCTTTTGTCTTGGTCTATTGTCATTTGATCAACCATATCTTGCATAGCAAACTCTTGCGTTTGTGCTATATCAAGATCAGTTACTGCCGTCTCCATAAGGTTTTCTTTAAGATCAAAGGCGCTCAGATTATCATCAGGGTTTGCTAATATTGAATCAGTAACTCCAGTACTTGTCTCAGCAATTGTTCCAGTAGACGCCCCGCTACCTACTGTCGTTTTATTTGTCATTGTTCCAGCGCCAATTGGAGACTGTCGCAAAGACTGTGCAGCAGCATCTAAAGCCTTAATAGTGTCTTTACTTGCTGTAAGATTTGTCATGCGGGTAGTAAACTTACCAGTTGACTTAGCCCATGCGCTGTCTCCACCTGTAAAGAAAGTAGAAGAAGCATCTGCAAACGGAACTTTCTGGAAACCAAAAGAGCTTGAAAGCTTGTTAGCGGCTGTCTTAGAAAACTCGCCTACAAAGTTTGTAACGCCTTCGGTTACATTCCGAAACACGTTGCCTGCTTTGCTTACAAAGTTTGCTGCGCCCTGCATTACTTTAGCAGCCCCTTGAAGAATAATATTACCGCTACCGGCCATTGCGGTCATTAATGATTGTCCTATGCCTCCAAGCCCTTTCATTAAAGCCCCTCCAATTCCGGGCATAATAAACATCATAGCGATTTGACCCATTATACCGAGCTTACCCATGAACTTGCCAAACTTTGCAAAGCCCTTTTTAATGCCCTTGCCTATTTTTTTAAAGCCTTTTTTAATGCCCTTAAAAACTTTACTAAAAAATCCCATTGTTTTCTCCGCTTATTCCGCTGTTAATTTGTTGATAGCACTTGAAGTTACACTAGTAAACGTGGTGCTGTTTTTAGTAAGAGCTTCATTTCCTAAAGCTGTAGAGTATAGTTGAGCTTCTCGTTGTTCGCTCGCTTCATACGCTTGTCGCACATAGGTTGCTTCGTCTCTAAGCTGCTGCCAAAGTTGCGTCTGCTCCATAGCTGACATGTTATAAGCATTCTGCACATTGATTTGATTAGCAGCATTTTGAGCCGCAGTGTTCGCAGTATTAGCTTTACGCCTCCACTGAACATTAGATTGTTCAACTGCTTGAGCGTTTGCAGCATTCCAAGTCTCACGCGCTTGTTCTTGTGCTGAGTTAAACTTAGAGATGTCTGCTTCAATCTGCATGTTAGCTTTTGAAGCCTCTAAAGTATTCCCTGCATTTACAGCCGCTATTTTATTTTTCTCTGAAGCATTAAACTGTGACATAGCATTTGTCTGCGTTGCATTGAACTGCTGCATGTTGTTTGCCATCTGTGTTATAAACTGATTTGTCTGGTTCTCTGAAGTAGCGTTAAACTGTTTAGAAGCGTTAGACGCAGACTGATCAGAAAGTATACGCTGTTGCTTCATCTGCTGGTCAAGCACCGTGGCTTGCTGACGATTATTAAGATTAAGCATGTCCATCTTTAAAAAGCTTTGAGCATTTGTAACAGCTACTTTAGTACGAGCATCAGCATTCGCTAAGTCCATTGTAGCCATAGCCGTAGCATTTTGCATTGCTGCTTGTTGATCAGCGTTAAAGTCTGTCATAACCATCGACTGCATAAACTTACTGTTTGCTAACTCAACTTGCTGGGCTTCGTTAAACTTAGCCATGTCAAGATTAGCAACAGTAGATGCATTACCTACAGCACGTTGTTGATCAGCATTTAATTGAGCAATACCCATTGCCTGTGCAATCTTTGCGCCAGTCAGATTAGTCTGCATGTTCTTGTTGAGGTTAGCTAGTTCTGTTTGCTGAGAAGCATTTAAGTTATCAGCACTCGCTTGGTTCAACGCAGAAAGATTAGCAAGCTTTAGTTGCTGATCGTTAGTAAGATTTGCAAGTTCCATCTGCTGCTTAAAGCCTGCATTCTTTGACAAGAAATCAGCAGCTACTTGCATCTCAGCCATACGCTCTTGATTCTTTGCTGTCATGTTCTCAGATTGAGTAGCATTCATAAACTGCATTTCAGCCAGTTCAACCTGCTGTTCGTTACCTAAGTTTTGCGCCCGCATTGCTTGTTCGTTCATTGCATTAATTTTAGCGGTTTCTTGCAGGTTTGATAAGTTCTGAGTACGTGTCTGTTGCTGCATTTGAGCAGTAGTCATAACAGCATCTTGTCTAAACTGGCTTTGCATTGTTGCCATCTGCTGAGCCATCTGAGCTGTTTGAGAGTTAGCTGTCTGCTGATTAGCACTGTTAGATAAACGTCTCTGCATGTCTAGTGTTGCGGTAGACATGTTAGCTTGTTGTTCGTTGCTTAGGTTTTGAGCTGCTCGTGTTTGTAGTGCTTGAGCATTGCTTTGTGCTATTGGCATTGCAGACTGAATGATAGAGTTAAACAACGCATCTCGACCAACACTCGAAACAGACAAGCCGCGTTTAGCCATCATAGCTTCTACTTGAGCTACAGCAGGTCGCGCCCATAAAGGAGTCTCGCCATCTTCCATGCCGCCCAACAAGCTTTCAATCTGTGAAGATACTAAAGCCTCTGTAGGTAGTGCAGCAATAGCGGCTCTAACTTCTACTGGTTCATTGTCCAGCGATGCTTCAACACTTGCAGGATCTTCAACAATAGCCGCTGTAATTTCTGGTGGTAGTTGACCTACTTCGGCAAGCATTGTAGCTGCTGCGCCTTTAGCGGCTTTACCAGTTACGGTTCTGCGCTGTGCGGCTTCGTAGCCCACAACACCTACAATCTTTGCAGCCTCGCCTTCAGAAACACTATTATCTGTAAGGGCGTTACGTACTTGTTTTTCTGCGTCTGGAGTAGGTGATACCGTAACACCCGCAGCATTTACTTTAGGTATTAAAGCATCTGGAGATAAGTTAAACTCCTCTTGTACTCTGGCTCTTGCAGCTAACTCAGCTTCAGGAACTCTAGAGGCTGCTACAGCACGTTCAGAAAGCGTAGCATCTGTAGCACGAGCAATTGACGTGCTTCCTACGCGGCCTGTAGCAGCGACTGTGCCTGCAAGGTTAGCAGCTTTATCAGCAGTATACGTTTCTGCGCCTTTAGCATCCGCAGCTGTAGCAGTTTTTACGCTGCCTGTAGCACTTGTAATAGCACTGCCTGCTGAAGCTGCTTGGCCTGACGAAGCTTTTGTGGGCGCTGTAATTGTCCGTATTTCAGAAGCCTGTGTATCTGTAGTTGCAGAAAGAGGATCTATCCCAACTGCTGCGGCCTGTCTTAAAACTTTAGGAGATGGTTTCTTGAGTTCTGGGTTTACAGGCGCTACATCTGTACCTCCACCAACAGTAATAGTCCGACCGTCTGGACTTACAGTACCAGCTTCTAACCCTTCTTCATAAAGCTTATCAGCAGCAGCCTTGTCTTTTGCAGCCTGTACGTCTAGTAAGCGTTGAGCTTCTGCGGCTTCGCGGGCTGCCTTTATTGCAGCTATTCGCTCTGGCGTTGGCCCTCTATTACCCGTATTTCCTCTTCCCGGTGCACCCATCTTTTGTATCCTTTTAATTTATTTTGCTTTTACTATTGCATAAGTCTTATTAATGTGCTATGTATATTGGGCTTAAACTCCAAATTACAAGGCTTAATCTTTATTTTTTTTAACAAGTTTCTGTATTGTTTCGGATTCATATATCCTTATACCCAGCCACACAATAGTAAACAGCGAGGCCGTAGGGGGCAACCAAGCCACCAAAGAAAGCAGCCCTGTTGAAGCGGCTACAATATCTACTGTTTCTTTTACTGATTCTTCTACGGCCATAGTAAACTCCTTTTACTGTTTAGCTTTGTTGTTTAAGAAAGCGAACTGCTCCAAAACTTTATAAGCCTTTGCAACAAATGCGTCATCTTTCGGAGTGTCTGTGTAGTTGCACACAACACTAGCAATAGACACCAGTGAAGTGGCAAGTACATACAGGTCTAGTAGCATTCCCATTACCAAGGTACGCCAGCGGCTGTCACAGGCTCTTTAGAAGCTGTAA
>TARA_B110000971_G_scaffold15912_3_pt1 | contig 12430 bp, 7 predicted proteins | sample TARA_B110000971 | Tara Oceans TARA_B110000971 (sample SAMEA4397842) | marine metagenome | biome: Polar Biome; feature: [SRF] surface water layer (ENVO:00010504); material: water (ENVO:00002006), including particulate matter (ENVO:01000060) such as... | depth 5 m | reverse complement strand
TATTAAAACAGAAACTAAACCAATGGTTATTAAAACAGAAACTAAACAAATGGTTCAGAAAATTACAAATAATATTTCTAACAAACGTCAATTAGAATTTAACATATTAACAATACCACCTTCTTCAGATATAGCAATAAAAAAACTTAATACTACATCTATTAAAAATAAAGTAACAATATTATGTGGTTGTTATAGAGATATTGAAGAAACAATGTTTAAGTCTTTAACAAATATTAAAGATGATTATGAGTTAATTATTTTAATTGATGAAAATCCACATACATCAATATATGATTATATCGTATTAAAAAAAATAATATCAAAATATAATTTAAATAATAATACAAATATTTTGTATTCAAAAATAAATAGGGGTGTTTACACTAATTATAATTTAGGATTATTATATTCAACAGGTGAATATGTAATAACAGTATCAATGGATGAAATAATTAATAAACATTTAATTAAATCGTGTTTAGAGAAAAAAATGGACGTTGTTTTTTATAAATATGTTCGACATTCACTATTTATAAATTATGAAATATATAATAACGAATTAACTAATAATATAGGTAAATATGGACATAGTATGAATTTCTATAAAAAAAATATAATAAATATAATTGGATTTTATGATAATTGTAGAGTAGCGGGAGACACAAATTTTGTAAATAGAATTAAAAATAAAAAATATAATATTAAGTATATTTACCTGAATTTACTCGGTGGTATTTTTTTTGGTGCAAATTGTTCAACTAGAAATAGTAATGAACGATTAATATACAGTAATAATACAAATGTTGATAAGAAGAATTATGCATTAATAAATGATACCACTAACTTAGAGTGTGCATATAATAAATTATTTATAAATTATTCATTTGCTGAAAATTTACCACTAAATATAAAATATACAGTTTCAACTTATTTTAAACAAAAAATAAAAATTCTAGTCGTAACACATAATACCCATTTCATTGAAAATATTTTATCCGATATTGATTCTACGAAATTTGAATATAAAATATTATCTTTTAAACCAACATCAAAACAAACTGACTATATTTTAACAAAATTAAAATCACAGAAACAAGTAAATATATATAATTCGACTATTATAAATGAGTCTGAATTAATATTAACCAATTTAACAAATATGATTGAAAATTACGATATAATTTTTTGTGAATGGTTTCACCATAATGTTGAAATAATATCACATATTAAGATGACAAATAAAATATTAATTGTTAGACTACACGCATATGAAGTATATAAAAGATATATTAATACATCAAATATAAATAATATTGATTATATAATTGTTGTTCATGATTGGTATAAAACTTTTTTTCAAGATAACTATAATTTTAGAAAAGTGCAAGTAATAGATAATTATTATAAAAAATATAAAAAATATAAAAATATAAAAAATAGATTTAAAAATATTGGTATTGTAGGTGTATCATCGATATCAAAAAAAAGAGTATATATTGCATTAAAAATATTTAAATTAATATTAAATATTGATTCAACTTATAAATTATATATAAAAGGAGACATTGATTATGATAATACTATTGATTTAACAAATACTTTTAATTCAAACGAACAAAATGATCAAATTGTTTTAACTAGAAAATTGATACAAGATATAAATAATAAATATAATGGGGCAATTATTTTTTGTAAACATGATAATAATGGTGGAGAATCAATGGAAAAATACTATAATAATATTGGTTATTTAATATCATGTAGCTTATATGAATCATTCCATTGTGTAGTAATGGAGGCGGGTAGTACTGGATGTATTCCTATTGTTTATAATGATAATAAATATCCACATCTACCAAATGTACCTACAAAACATAATGTTGTCGAATTTGATACCTTTGATAAAATAGTAAACTTTATATTAAATACTAAAAATATTCAAATACTTTCATCAAAAATAGAACAGTTTTATAATAAACAACAAAATGTTATAAATGATTTTGAACGTTTGTTTACAACATTATATACTAATAAAAATATTGTTCCCAAAGCAACGATGATAATGCCATTATATAATTCAAATGATAAATTTAATATAATTAAACATTCAATTAATCAAATATCAAATATTAATTGGGAGTTAGTTATTGCACAAGAAGATAATAAATTAAAAATAGATAAAAATAAAATATTTGAATTATTTAATAACACGCATACACAATGTGTTTGTTTGAAATTTATAAATATAAAAGAATGGATACCATTAAGTGCGAAGTATCTTATTATATTTGAAAATATATCACATCATTCTATATGTTCATTATTTTCTGCGTCTGATGATTTTTTTTATAATAAGCGTATTGAAAAAACATATAACGAATTTCATAAAAATAAAAATATTAAGATGTACACAAATAATTATGGATTTTATTATAATTTCGAATCAAAAAAATTTTATGGTTATTCGAAACAATTACAAAGTAATAGATCTAACGCAATGTCACTAGAGTTTGCGTTTAGTAATACTCTTATATCTACTATAAAAGTTGATCATCTTAGATTTAGATGGGTAGACTCATGGTTATATAATGCTTTATTTAAAGATAATATAAAATATGACGACCGAATATCGTCTATGTACTATAAAACAATTATTGATGATGATACATATAATTCATTAATGACGGATGGAATAAATAATATATCTGTTGGGAGAGATGATTTAATGATACAATATAAACCACCCTTTTATAAATTAACAGATGATGATTATAATAAATTAGAAAAAATATGGAATGATAAATTGCAAAATATAAATTTTAATAGTAATATTAAAATAAATAATAATACTACACTAAGTCATATCAATAAAAAATAATAATTAAAAAGTTCATAATATATTTTTTATTAACAATAAAAATTTTCTATTTATTAATTATAATAATGTTTATTTCACTTGGTCCAAATTGTCATCCTGTAGGAAATTTAAAGTTACTAAATCTACGAAAACAAGCACTACCTTTTGACTGGTTATTATGTAATAAATATCGTATGTTTGAATATGTTAATGACTTAATTAATACAAAATTTTCTAACTTCACGACTAATCTACTTTATAATCATAGACAAAAAGTTATTTCAAATGATTATGACTACGTTGAATTTTTTCATCACGACCTGATTAAAAATGTAACATTTAATAGACCAGAAGATGATGATAAAAATCTTATTGATGTTATGAATAGGAGAAGTGAAAGATTTATGGATATTATATCTAATAAAAATAATGAAGTTATTTTTGTATGTATGTTACATCATACAGATTTAATAAAAGATGGGTTAATTAATAACCATAAATTATATCAAGATATGATAAATTTTGATACTAATTTAAATATTAAATGTAATTTCAAAGTTTTGGTCTATGTATTTAATAATAATGAAGATTATAATTTAATAATACCAGATGAACTTGAGAATTTAAATAATTTTATATTTGACAAATATATTAGAAATCAATCTGTTAGTAGAGTATATGGGGATAGTAAAGACTTTAAAAAATTACTTTTAAAAAATAAATTATTATAATTAAATGTTTATATATTATAATGCCTACGCATAAATAGTATTTAACTGATTATAAATTATCATCAGTTAAATACTATTTATGAATGGTCGCATTATAAATGTTTCATAAGAGATAAAATAGAATTGAGTAATTTGTAAATTATAAATAAATCTAAAAGTTCTACATCAATGCCATGTGTTGTAAATGATATTTCAACATTAAATTATAAACCAATTATTAATAAAAATATTTTAACATATAAAAATGATTACCATATTTTTAAATTTGGACAAGTAGATATAGAATATATATTCTTATATAAAACAATTGTAAAAAAAGTTAAAAATGATAAATTATTTTTTATGAAGATATAATATACTCTATTAAATATATTTAATATATTCATCTCGAATTTTTAATGATTTTAGTAGTTTTGTAACAGACTCTATCATTTTATCTGGTCCACATAATAGATAATAATAATAAGATAATTTATCATTAAAAATTCGACCCATAATCAAATTTGATAAATATTCTTTTGTGATATATCCTGTATTAAATTCTTTTTTATTCGAATTTTTAACAAAGTATTCATATTTAATATCATTTAATTTAGTATCATTCTTTATCTTATCTATTAAAAATATATCTTTCTCATCATTCCAACAAGATATTAATTTTATAGAATTATTAAAATTATAATTAGAAATATATTTTAAGATTCCATATACAGGAGTTATACCAGTTCCACCTGTAATAAAACATAAATTATAATTACATATATCAAATGTTTTTAACTGTCTATTAGAAAGTACAAAATTTATATTACTATTAATATTTAATTGATTCATCAAACTTGTAAATTGACCATTTTTGTAAATTTTTATATAAAATGAAACTATATTTTTGTCATAGTCAACTTGACTATATGACCTGGTTATAATTTCTTTATTCTTTTTTAAATTTAATATAAAATGCTCATCATATGTAAGTTCAACATTTTTATTTATTTTAAATGTAAATTTTACGACTGTTTCTTTACTATCAACTATTTTATGTTTACTTAATAAAGTTAATATTCCTTCTTTTTTAGTTAAATTTGAACAGTTATGTCCACTACATCCAAGTCCTATATCTTCTATATCTTGAGTCTGTTCAGTTGCATATAATGATGCAGAAGCATTAATACAATCACCATTATTCAATAAATCAAACTCCCAGTGATGATTCGGACAAATAACTTTGTTATTAATTATTGTAGCATTCGTTAAATCAGCACCTTGATGCGGACAATACCGATTTATTAAATATTTATTACCTTGACTTTCTATTGTAATCTTTTCAGTATTTTTATATTTAAATAGAATTGTTTCTAAAAAAGGAATATCCTCAACCTCCATATATAAAATACCATGTAATAACGCAAAATATTTATCTGGATTCCTCTGAAGTTTTGTTCTAAAAGTTAAAGTCCAAGATTCCCATTCTAGTTCCTTGTCAATTATTTTTTCCATTTCCCATAAATAAGATTTAATAAAATAATGCTTGTTGATTTGGTCTGTTTTAATATACTCTTTATCATCATCATCGCTAGAATCAAACATATCAGACCCTTTGGTATTATCTATAATATCATTATTGTATTTATCCAAATCAAACTTTATTATTTTTGTTTGTTTATTTGTTATATCTATTTCTATACAATAATTATCTTCTTCGTAAAATTGAAAGACAATATAATATTCATTATATTCATTTAAATTATATTTTAATTGATTTAATTTTAATTGAATTATATCATTTATTTTATTAATAGTATCTAACTTATTATATTTTAATGTTTTATCAAATAAAGAACTTGGTATTATTTCTTTGTATTTCATAATTTCAGTTTTTAAATCATTCCAATTTGTTTTTTCATATTGTTTTAAAAATTTATTTTCATTAGTTGAATAAATATCACCGGGTATCCATTGTTCATAGTTTAAATCATACTTGATATTTTCTTTCAAATATTGTTGGAAATGATTTATATGAGGGAATATATTTTCTTTTTCAAAATTTAAGTGAAGTAAACAATCATCAAGAAAACAAACAGGTCCGGCACTTGGAATATATATTTTAGGTTTTAATAAGTTAATTGCGTTTAAAACACTTCTATATTTATTATATTTTTTTTGTTTACTTATTTTCTGATATTCATTTTTGTCATAATTATAACAAGTCGGATGCCATGTAGCTCCTGAAAATTGGACCGCAAAATAAGTAACCCCCGTGGGAAACAATGATGTTAGTCTATCAAATATTTTACAATCATTCATATTTAAAAAAGATTCATCATTATTTGAAAATAATATAGCAGAATCTCTATTTAATTCTCCATCTGCCAAATATAATGTAATTTGAGAATCATTTGTTTTAATCGGTTCGTTATCATCTAATATATGTAATTTAAAATTTTCAAATTTACTAAAATATTTGATTAATTTATTTCTTCTAAAATTTCCAACAACAATATTACATTTTACATCTTTAATATAATAATAGAAATCTTCGTCAAAATGATCTCTATGCTCGTGACTTATATATATGTAAACACTTTTTTTTGTATTTTTAATTTGAGATACAATATCTTTAGTTAAATGATGATTACATGGAAATTGAAACCATGAACTATTATATGCACCTTTCTCATTTGTCCAAATATCTTGAAAACATATTGTTTCATTTGTTTCTAAACAAAATCCAGCATGTCCTAAATATTTTAAAATCATATATATTATATATTATATATATTACATTCTCTTATATATATTACAACCTTAAATATAGATTACTATATTATAAATAATTTTAATATTAACTCTTATATAAATAAAAATTATATTAGTATAATCATTGATAAAGTTTCCTAACCCCATTCTCATCAATTTTCCCAATCTTCTTCCCAGGATTACCAACCATTATACTATATGGTTCTACATTTTTACATATAACGGCACCACTTCCTATTAAACTATGTTTCCCCAATGTGTTCCCGCATACTATAGTACAATTCGCACCTAATGTTACACCTGTTTCTATTATTGTTTTAATATATTCTCCGTTCTTACTACACATTCCCCGAGGGTTAATATCATTTGTTAGAACACAACTTGGTCCAAAGAACACATAATCACCGGCTTCTACCCCAGCATATATACTAACATTATTTTGAACTTTACAATTATCACCTAGAATAGCACCATCTGCTATAAATACATTTTGTCCTATGTTACAATTCTTACCTATTTTTGAACCTTTACAAATATGACTATAATGCCAAATTTTAGTTCCTGTACCTATTTCAGCACCATCATCTATTATAGCCGTATCGTGTGAAAAGAATGATTCATTACATATTACATCATTTGATTTGTCAATTAACTTACTATGTAAATTATTCAATACTTTTAATACTCGAACACCTTCTTCTCCATCTGTTATAGGCGTTGTTCTTGTTTTACAAAAATTCATAAAATGAAGACATTCGTTATATAAAGGTGATATATTTTCATATTCTAGATTAATACAATTATTCTTTACCGGAGTTGGGGTTGTTCCTAATGAGTCCCATGATATATAATCTTTGAATAATTCAAGTTTATTCTCTTTTTTTGTATCATCAAATACAATCATACCCTTTTCACATATAATAGTCATCTTCTGTTCTTTAAAAGGATTTAACCAATTAACATTTATATTAACATACACATCATCAATATTTAGTATACTATTTGTTACATCATGAATTCCTTTTTGTAGATGGTCTACGCCAGTACATTCACACATAGTTGGTAATTTATTTCCACATAGTGACAAAATAACGGATATATCGTGAGGAGCAAAACTCCATAATACATTCTCTTGACTTCTGAATTTACCAAGATTGAATCTGTTTGATGTTATATTTTTAACCTTTCCTAGTTCACCACTGGTAATTAACTCTTTAATTTTTATAATACAAGGGTGATAGTGTAATAAATGTCCAACCATAAGAATTAAATTATTATCTTTTGCTATACTTACTAACTCTTCTGCTTCTATTACATTTAGTGTAATTGGTTTTTCTACATATACATCTTTTCCATTTTCCAATGCCTCTTTAGCAAATTTATAATGTAGTTCGGCAGGAAGACTTATACATACAGCATTAATTGTACCAGACTTAATTATATCTTGCCAGTTAGTGGTTGTTTTAATATCAGGATATGTTTGATTATATTCTTTTATAGCATCCAGATTGATTTCACATATAGTATCTAATATTCCACAATTATTAAATTCTCTAATAAGGTTTTTACCCCAATATCCACCGCCAATTAATCCTAATTTAATATCAGTCATTATACCATAACATATTAATATATAAATTGTTTTTATACTTAATAAAATAATTTGATTAGAACTTATTTTAATAGTTTATATATTAAAAATATTATATTTTATAATAATTATATGACATCTACTAAATTACCCATTAATATGTATGACCCGACTCGTGATTATAATAACCATAAAGAAGAATATAATAATGCTATACAGAATGTATTAGATAAAGGCAACTTTATTAACGGAACACAGGTTAAAGAACTTGAATCAGATTTAGCAAAATATGTAGATGTTCAAGATTGTATATGTGTTGGAAATGGAACAGATGCATTACAGATAGCATTAATGGCATTTGATATTGGTCCTGGTGATGAAGTTATTACAACACCATTTACATGGATTAGTACAAGTGAAGTTATATCATTATTAGGTGCTAAACCAGTATATGTAGATATTAGGAAAGATACATTTGCTATAGATGAATCTAAAATTGAAGAAGCAATTACAAGTAAAACCAAAGCAATAATGCCAGTTAGTTTATATGGTATATTACCAGATTATTCTAAAATTAATGATATTGCTAATAAACATAATATTCCTGTTATAGAGGATGCCGCTCAAAGTTTTGGGTCAGTACAAAATGGGAAAAAATCATGTGGATTAACTACTATTGGGTGCACTAGTTTTTTCCCAACTAAACCACTTGGGTGTTATGGTGATGGTGGGGCAATATTTACAAATAACAAAGAGTTAGGAAACAAGATGAGGGCAATTAAAGGACATGGTGCATTAAAACGGTTTAATCATACTTATATTGGAGTAAATTCTAGATTAGATACAATTCATGCTTCAATACTACAAATTAAACTAAAAAATTTCGATAATTGTTTAATTAATAGACAAAAAATAGCAGAAAGATACAATGAGGCATTTCATAAATTAGATTATGTTAAGATTCCAATCCCAGTATATAATGATATTCGAATGACAGAAGTATCCAGTTTACACACTAAACAAACCGAATGTGCTTGGGCACAATATAGTTTAATTTTAGAAAATAATATTGATAGAGATGGATTAGTTACAAAATTAAAAGAAAAGAGTATTAATGTGGCGATTTTTTATCCAAATGTATTACATCAACAAGAATGTTTTAAATATTTAGAGTATGACCATGATGCATTTGATGTTGCGTCAGAAGTATCAAATCATATCATTAATTTACCTTGCTACGGTGAATTATCATATGATGAACAAACATATATAATAGATACGTTCTGTGAATTAGTAACGTCTATATAGTGTTCGGAAAATAATTTAGAAATCTTAAGTTTACTAGATTTACTTACATTTTTAATAAATATATATATATATATGAATATTTTTTACACAAAAACATCTATGTGGGAGTTTGATTATTTTAAAAATGATATATTTAAACAAAATTTATATAATATTAAAATAAATATTATATTATTTGATAATAATACTGAAATTAATAATAATACTGAACATAATATAATTGTTAGTAATGCTCGTATTTCTTTAAATTTTCTTGAAAATATGATAAAAAAAATAAAACCATTTATAATTTTTCATTTAAGTGATGAACATGCACGAAATATTAAATATTATAATTTATATAGCAGATATAATATAAAACTTTTATTTCATCAATATAATTTTGAAAAAATTAATTATAAAATAAATCATTTTCAGATACCATTAGGGTATGTATCTGGATTTTTATCAAATAATTCATATATTAATAGTAAACAAACAGAATATAATAAACCATATGATTTTTCTTTTATAGGGGGATTAAAAAGCGATAGAAAAGAGATGTTACACAAATTTTCTAATAATTTTAAAAATAATTTTATTTATACTGGTATAACAGATTGGTCTAACCCAAAAAACAATAATATAAAACCTTATGAATTGTTTAATATTTATAAAGATTCGTTATTTGTACCAATTGGTAGAGGTAATGAAAGTCTAGATTGTTCTCGTTTATATGAAGCAATTGTTGCAGGAGCAATACCAGTTATTTGTGGACTTATAGAAGAAACTAATGTTACATTCAAGTTTAATAATAAAATGCCACATATAATAATAGCCGATACGTGGGATAAAGTAATTTTATTATGCAAGGAATTATATAATAATAAAGATCTAATATGTAATATTATAAATTCGAATAATAGATGGTTTGAAGAACAAATAATAGATATATCTAAACAAATTAATAAATTACTATAATAGTTTATATTGTTTTCGTAACATTTTAAAGTTTCAAAGATGAAAAAATAATTAGATAATTTAATCAAATAGGTTTATTAACTTATTTTCCTTTTTTAATTTATCTATTTCATCACTTGTCATATGTTGTAAACAATAGTTTTCTTTATTTAAATTATTTCGTTGCCTTCCACCTTTATATTTACACCACATTATATCAGTTTCTGTTAAATTATAAAATTTTAATTCTTCTGATTGTGTATGATTTGTTTCATTTATTAAACCAGTTATTAATTTAGGCAAATATGTATTTTTTACAATAATAAATGATTGTTGTAATTTTTGAGGTGTTTCTTCACCTGTTAGATAACATATTTGTTTATTTGATGTATATAGATCTACTAGAACATTTTCAATAAAATATTCACCAAATATTAATAAATCTTGTTCTACATAAATATAGTCACACTCATTTAAATAAGCTTGGGTTGCCCCATAAATAAACCCTCTACCCCACCCACATAAAATATTATCTTTTGAACACAAAGCACCGTGGCCGTAATTTTTTATTTGTTTAGATATATCCACCAATGAATGATTTTTTATATTTATATCTATTTTATCTGGGCTATCTGCATCTAATATAAATATTCTTTCTGGTAAAATACTTTGTTTTAAAATATGAGATAACCAATATTTCGAAAAAAATGAGTTTCTACCTGCTACTCCCCCATAATTGTCTTGATGTTTAGATAGTTGTTTTCCTATAGTTGTTTTCTTATTTATATCTGCAAACCAACCACTTCCTATAATAAATTTATTTTTATATTTATATTCATTGAATTTGGACGATAATACGCATTTAATTTCTTTACTACTCTCTCCATCCCATAATTTCATACTTCCCTTACATTTTTTCAATTTTATATCACTAATCTTACTTATTAATTGATTTGTGCCATTGTTTTCTATTAGGGTTGATGGTCTTTCCGTATTTTCACGTAATGTAAAACAAGGGATATCTAATGCGGTGCTTTCTTCTTGTAACCCACCACTATCCGTTACTAAATACTTACATTTTGCCATTAGACAGGTAAACTCCAAATAACCGAGTGGTTCATCCAATATTATATTTTTATTATCGACCACCTTCTGTAAATAACCCAGTTTTTTCAGATTATTTTTCGTTCGAGGATGAATTGGATATACTAATGTTTCAGTTTTACTTAATTTTTCAAAATCATCAAATATCTCTTTTAGTTTATCTAAGTCATCTACATTACTTGGTCTATGTAATGTAATTAGTACATATTCTTTTGGTTTAACTTTTAATGATTCGTGATATTTAGTATCTAATGCCTGTTGTAAATATTTCTTTTGAGTATCTATCATTGTATTACCTACTAAATAAACATTTTCAGTCTTATTAATTTTCTTCAAATTATCAACACCACTTTGTTCTGTAACAAAATAATAGGTTGTTATATGGTCAGTTAATATACGATTTACCTCTTCTGGCATTGCCATATCACCACTTCGTAATCCACTTTCAACATGTGCTAGTTCTATATCTAATAATTTGGCAGATAATCCTGCTGCTAATGTACTTGTTACATCACCGAACACAATTAATAAATCTGGTTTTAATTTTTTAAATTCTATTTTCAATTTATCACGGATTTCACCCAATTGACCCATGTCGCCTTTATAATCACTTAATTCTTTAATTGCCTTGTCTTTATCTTTCAAAAAATCTTTATTATTCACATATAGTTTATTATCAAAATCACCTGCCTTTGTTTTCTTTGTTAAACTTAAGTGTATATCAGGATGTGGAAATTTTAATTCATCAAAGAATACCTTACTCATTTTCTCATCAAAATGCTGTCCTGTATGAATCAGTGTTAACTTAAAATCTTCTTTTAATGCTTCATATACAGGAAATGCTTTCATAAAGTTTGGTCTTGCTCCGATTATTAATATTATGTTTTTCATTATAATATATTTAATATATATTATAATCTACAATATAACTACAAAAATCTAATAAATACAAAAATCTAATAAATACAATCAACGAGATACTATCAAACGCAATTATCATTATCATCCCTCATTTCATCGCGTTCTTTTATAACTGCCGAGAGGACGTTTGACGGGGTTTCTTTGCGTTTCATATGATTACATAATGCGTTTGTGTCTTTTGGGAAACAATATCCACCATAACTGAGTTTTCCATCCGTTCCG
>TARA_B110000971_G_scaffold208839_1_pt1 | contig 12436 bp, 8 predicted proteins | sample TARA_B110000971 | Tara Oceans TARA_B110000971 (sample SAMEA4397842) | marine metagenome | biome: Polar Biome; feature: [SRF] surface water layer (ENVO:00010504); material: water (ENVO:00002006), including particulate matter (ENVO:01000060) such as... | depth 5 m | reverse complement strand
AACCGCGGCGCAATCGTTGCGGCGGTTCGCGCCGAGTCGGCGGAACTACGTAACGCCCGCCCCGAATTCTTTTTGGGGTTTCGTTTACGCAATCGGCGCTTCACACGCGCTTCGCAAGGCTCGCATTACACAAGACACGACGCGCATCGCCTTGGCGAATGCAATCATCACCCTATTACTGGACGCCGCGCTGCAGGGCGAAGACGAGCTTCTCTCTGCAGGGGTCGGCGGTGCTTCACGCTCCGCGGCTGTGGCTGTGGACGAAAAAGAACTCGGCAAGAACTCGTCAAATTTGCCGGACATGAACACCCTATCCATCCCTCCGTGTACCCTTCGTTTGATACTTCATCAATTCCTCGGGCTACGTGTGGAACAAAAACCAACACCTAAGCCAGCCTCCGTGCCTTCCAGCGGCGCCGCGGCGGCGGTGGCGGCGGTTTCGGCGCTCGTGCTACGCGCGGGGGGTGTCGGCGCGTTTCTGCGAGTGGCTAAATATGAAGGTTCCTCCGAAACAACCCCAACTTCGCCTGCCAGTCCAGTTTTCTTGACGTGCGCCCTTCGCGCGTGCGGCGGTGCTGGTCGACCTGCGGTAGTCATCTCTCGCGCCTCGGAGTTCATCACCGCACTGCTGCAGCGCCGCCAAGCGCGAGCCGCGCTGTTGCGACGGCTGGGCGAGGTGTGCCGTTTGCAGACGGGTGTTTCGAAGAGCGGTGTTTCTGTTTTGAACGTGAAACACGAGCACACGCGAGTGTCCATCGCACTCAGCGCGCTCGGCGCGATCCGCAGGGCGTGTGACCTCGCGAAACGCGACCGGTGTGTCGCCGCTACGCTCTGCATTCACGTCGCGCACGCGTCCTTCAACGGCGACCGACTCGCGTTGGATGGGACAACCGACGACCAAGAAAACGGGAAAATGTTTCTGAAACTGCGAGCGCGAGCGGCGTGCGACGCGGCGCGAAGGGTTGACCTCTTTTCAGTTATAGAAACCGCGAAAGGCGTGCTCGCGTTGCTATACGACACCTCCCCGGACGTCAGGATCGCGGTCGCCTTCGCGCTGAGACCGATCGGCGCGCTGCTCGTCGCCGCGGAGGCGTCGTTCGTGGCGACCGCCGTGGGTAACGAAATCGGCGAAATCCACCACGATTGGGGCGACGCAGACGTCCCGGCGAATCGGTGGGCGTTGCCTTTTGAGGACTGGGAAACCCCGTGCAACGGCGAGGGCGATGACATGCGTTTGGAGGACACACGGGCTGAGGAAAAAGTCAAAGAAGCAAAACTCGAGACGAAGCGAAAGCGAAAGAACAAAGCGGCGGCGCCCGCGCTTGAGGGTAATGGTTTTGATTTCGAAAACAGACCGCCGACCGACGAGGAATCCGGGACCGGACAGCCTTCCGACGACAACTCGAAGCAGGATCCTACTGGGCCTCACACCTGGGACCCTCTTGCCGGTATGCACAGCACACCAGCTCAGTCGCGCCTGTTCGACAGCGGGCGGTTAGTCACGTCTTTGGAAAAAGCCGGTCGTATGGACAAACACCCAGGCGCCAGGGACGCTTTACTCGGCGCGGTTGAGGAAATCAATTTGCGTCGCGCCAGGGCTACGCACACGGCGATTCAAATCGCCACAGGGGGACTCCTGGGCGCGCACGTCTGCACATGGGCTTGCCTGAATGATGAGCACGATGCACATGATTCGAATGATCCGAAGCGTCACCTCCCAGGCGGTTTGGATGTATGGGCGATTAGTCAAACGTGCGCTTCGTCAAAATTCCAAAAGCTCACGGAAAAGGTCGCCAAACCGAATCGCCGACGAGTCGGCGCGGATCAACGGAAACTTGGCAGGGCCGAAATGTTGGCCGCCCGTTTGCGCGACGCCGAGGACGCCGACGTTTCTTTGCGACGCGACGCGTGGTTTGCGACGCGAAAACATCTGGTCGCCTTCGGGTTCGACCCGGGTGTGGAGTCTGTGGGAGGGAACGTGGTTAACCAACCGGAGGATACCCAACAGTTATCAAGTAATGGATTGAACGCAACTGCCGTGGAAGCGACTGATTTGGAAGCACCTTCAGAAACCGCTGTTCAAGGAAAACTTCAAAGCGCGGCTGTTCAAAGGATGAATAAAGCAACCCCGAACCGCCCTTCTAGGGACAAAGTAAGTAGCGCTGGCAAAGCCACGGAAGAACACAACGCCGTGCTTTCGTTTCTGCGATCCGTCAAAGCCAAAGGCCGAACGGGCGCGGTAGACGACCAAAACGAACTGCTCACGACTTCGGAGTTGCTAAAAACAACCGGCCCCACGCCGCAAGCGTTGGACACGGTGAAGTTGTTGCTTCGCAAATCGGTACGTATTTCCGAATCACCACATTCCGAAGACTGAGTGACCATACGAGACTGATACTTTCTTTTTTATCTCTAGGTCGCGAAGCAAGCGATTGACAACGAACACGCCTCGCGCGTCAGGGTGGCGAACCGGTGGAGGGAAGCGCGGGAGATTGATCGCGCGAAAAGAGACGCGTCGCAGCTTCCTCCGCGTCTCCGAACAAAGCCGTCTGAGAAAACGCAAGAACTTTCTTTAAAAAAGAGCGTGAAAGAAAACGAAAAGCCGAAACCCGCCGTTGACTTGGCGTTTCTGCGAGATTCTAAAAGGCACGTCCTTTCCAAAACCGGAGGGAACCTGTCGCTGTCACGAGGAAACACGTCACGGCCGGTGTTGGAGTACGGCGGGTCGTCGTCACAAACTTTCCGACGAGTCGACGTTGCCGAAAAGGAAACCGCGATGGCGGCGCTTGCAAAGAAAACAGCCGCGGAGACGGAGTTAAAAAACGCGCGGAGAGTTGAACTTAGTAAAAAGTATTACGGCACGGATACGTTCCGGAAACCGGCGGAGACGGAAATCGCGGACACGACGGACGGACCGAGAGTAGTGAAGGACTCATCGGGAAGGACGTGGATGATGTAGGTGGTAGTTTACGGTAGTTATGTATGAGGAGTACGTGTTGGAGGAGTAGGTGGTACTTTAAGGTAGTTTATATATGAGGTAGTGTGTGTAGGAGTAGTGTGTGTACCTTAGAAGTATTTATACAACACACCGTAAGTACCTTAGAAGGTACTACACGGATAGCGTTGAAAGAGAAATCATTTTTCACAAAACTTCCGCAAAACGCCGCTCCGATGAGTGAACCCATCACCTGTTCTCTATGTCATCGCCGCCATCGCGACGAGGGACAAGAGCAGCGTCCTCGGAAGCGCACTTCGGTTGGCGTACGAGTAATCGGTGCGGTAAAAAAACACCCGCGGGTTCGCGGACGTTTCCGTGACCGCGTAGTCGTCGTCGGGGATGAGTTTTTTTCGGGAGTCTTCTTCGTCTTTTTCGTTTTCGTTTTCGGGAACTTCCGTGTCCGTGATGCCTCGTCTTGGTGTGTCGTGCGTGTCGAGGAACTCTGGTGCGGTGGACGGGGGCGCCGCAGTTGGCGCGGTCGCGGGAGCGGTCGCTGATACATGCTCAGTCGGGGGCACGTAGTAGTCCGCATCCTCCGGACCGCGGTCACCCGCGACGTGGTGGTCCCAGACCTCAACCTCGTCGTACTCCAAATATTCGTGGTTTTCGTACGTCCCGAACCCTGTGACGTGCGGGGTGAGCAGCATGTACCCCACGAGCGCTGTCGCCGCGGTGAGACGCGAAGTTCGGCGTAGCGCACGCGCACGTCTTGATGGAGCGAGATGCATGTGTCCTGAAGGAGGTGGTCCAGAAGGAGTTGGTGGGTGGGAGGTCGCGCGCGCCACCAAGAGTGTCGTTGCTTTTTTTTGAGCGGGAAAGTCGCGCCGGCCAAGAACACGTTTTGAAAAGCTGGTTTTGAAGTTTGAACTTGAAGCGAGGCGCGCACAACGTGGCGCGCCACCCGCGATGCGATGGGTAAACCGGTGCTCCCATGGCAAGCTGGAACGAGCTTGCCCGGAGTGCAGCCCCAGCCCCCAAGGCAAGCGGAAGAAAGCCGCCACTCCGAGCAGCAGCATTTTTGCCCGCACGGGAAGCGGAAAAACAGCTGCGCGGCGGGCCCCCCAGGCAAGCGGAAGAAAGGCGCCACTCCGAGCAGCAGCACGAAGCCAGTGTGCCCGCACGGGAAGCGGAAAAACAGCTGCGCGGCGTGCTCGCCGTGTCCCCACGGCAAGCTCAAGCACGGTTGCAAGGAGTGCAGCTCTTGTTCTCACGGCAAGATGAAGTACAGCTGTGCCGTGTGCAAAGCCGCGCGCCTTGAGGTCAAGTGCGAGCGCGGGGAAGTCCCCTGCGTACCGACCACGGGTTGCCCTCACGGGAAGAGCCGGAAAAGCAGCTGCGCCCAATGCAACCCTTGTCCCCACGGCAAGAGGAAGGACTGTTGCAAGGAGTGCAAGGCTCCTGCGCCGTGCGTTGACATCACGTGGGAAATTGAGTCTGTCCCGGGCTCACCCACGAACCTGTTATCGCAGTTCGTCTCGTCCACCACCGGCGCGGACAAAGAGTGTGTGTTCGTCCCTCTTGTGTTCCCGGACGACGCACCAGACGTGACAAGCGCGGTGACGGGCAAGGACGTCGAGACGTACACAGAGGAGGACTACGGGTTCCTGGACTGCGTGACCAACCCGTACTGGAGACGAGTGAAGGCGGAGGTGGTGTACGTGGAGGTGTGTATAAAGTAGCGAGTGTTCGATTTCAAATAAAAAGTAAAAGGTACCTCACAGATACTCCCGCGCCGCGTCCGCGCATCCCCTGAGCCACGCCGCGCTCGCGGTGGCGCCCGGGTCTTGCACGGAAAGCAGCACGTGCTTTGGTACGTATGACGACCTTCCCGCCCCCGCGGCCATCAGTCTGGTCGCCAAGGCGCCTTCCTCCGCCGCGCACGCCGCCGCCTCCAGGGCTTCGCCGCCGCGGCTTCCGCTTCGGCCTTCGGTGACCTTAACACGCGCCGCTTCCAGCGCCGGCACCAGCGCATCCAGCATGGTTCTGTTACCAGGAAGCGCGTTGCCGTATTTACGCATAGCGTCGACGCCGGCTTCGAACCCTACGAACCAGGTTTCGGGGTCGTCAACAGGCATACCACCCATCTGCACGCCCGCGGCAGCGAAGAAGATGTCGTACAGCGCGCCGGCGGTGCCTCCCATCGTTCGCCGAATGCTCAACCCGATCGCCAACGCGACGTCCCGTGGCGTGTCGCAATTCATGTGCGGCACGTCTTGCAACAAACCAGACGCGCCTCTAGCAAACGTCGTGCCGCAGTCCCCGTCGCCAACCTTGGTGTCCGCGTCCGTGACTTGTTTTTCGATGTTTTGTAAAGCCTTACAAGCGCCGACCACGCAGGCTAACACCAACCCCCCCGTCCACGTAACCGGCTTCGGCGGAGAGTCTCCATACTTTTCTTTTGACTCTTCCACGAAATTCACCTCGGTTACTTTGTTTTTCGAAACAGGCATTGGCGCCAGCTTCGCCTCCGATTGCGCGCAGTGAGGCCACGCCGCGGATTGCACCGGCGCGTCTATCCGCCCCAGCCGTTGCGTGTCCAAGACCATCACGGAAACGGAAAACCTGATACGATTAACAAGAAAGGGTCAGTCTCGTACGGGCAATCAGGGAGGCGGAGTGTGGTAAATGGGAAAGGCCCTTACCCGTTCATGTTCAGCGCGGTCATCAGCGGCCCCACGAAAACCCGCGCCGGATTCAACCCGCGATTTTTCAGCCACTCCCGCGCCGCCTTTGCGACGACGTAAAGCTCCATCAACGGCGTCGCGCCTAGGGAGTTTATCATCACGGCGACTTTAGGCGCTGGGGCTTGTTTCGGGGTTTTCACTTCCGTGGCGTCAACCTTTTCCAACCCAACCTTCGGTACCTCCATCTTCCCCTTCAAACACGCCATGTACCCCGTCTTTTGGTCCGTGATTTTGGTTAGAAGCATGTCCACGATGGACACCACGTCCGTCACTGGCTCGGTAAACGCACCGGGCTCGCCGTGAATACCCAGGCCCAACTCCATCTGCCCCCCGGGGATCGTCCTCGCCGGCGCCGTGGCGCCCGGAAGCGTGTGCGCCGCGACCGCGACGCCCACCGTTCCAACCGCCGCCGCCGCTTCCATGGCTTCCAACTTCACCGCATTCAGATTCAAACCCGAGTTCGCCGCCGCACCCGCGACTTTGTGCACGAAAAGGGTACCCGCCAAGCCTGTGATGGGTGAAACAAAGTGTCAGTCTGGGGAGTCTTGGTATGGGTTGGTAACAGTTGCTGCCGTAGTGGTAAATGGTACGGGGAGTGTACGCAAAGAGGGGCGGCAGAAACAGAGTGCCCGGATTTGGGAAACGCCAGGAGGCCGTACCTCGCCTTCCCGCAACTCCAAGCGGCGGAGGCAACGCGCAGTCGTCCCCCACCACGACTATCTCCACCAAAAAACCCTCCAGCTTCGCGCGCTCCGCGGCTAAACCGAAGTTCAGCCGGTCGCCGGTGTAGTTCTTGACGATTATGAGGCACCCGTTCGGGCCGCAGACGTGCCGAATCGCTGCGAGCACCGCGTCCACGGACGGGCTCGCGAAAACGTCACCGCACACCGCCGCGTTTAACATCCCCTCGCCCACGAATCCGGCGTGCGCGGGTTCGTGCCCCGACCCTCCCCCGGAAATAACCGCGACCTTGTTTTTGTCCACGTTGGATAACAACGTGTTCGCCCTGACGACCACCTTTATGTCAGGCAGCCCGTCCAGGAGCTGACAGTTCGGGTGGCTCTGTACGAAACCTTCAAGCGACTCGCACACCGCATCTCCCGGTTGGTTCAGGAACTTGTGGTTGTTCACGGACTGCATCGGGTTTTGCTTCCACGCGTCTTTGGACGCCGCGGACCCGGTCGGGTGCTTGCGCTTGGACATCGTGGAGAAGTGGCGGGGTACGTGCTGGTACGACGATGTGCCCTGCGAATCGTTCCGCAGACGCGTTCGGGAACCCGGTGGAGCGCGATGCACGGCTGCCGCGCCGAACGCTCTGGCGGGGGTGCGGATCGGCAACAAGCAGAAAAATATCGGGACGACCGACAATATTAAATCGACAGTTTCTCCCTCCCCCGTCACACGCCCCGCGCTCTCCGTACCATGACGACCCTCGCGTTTTCCGCCGTGCGCGTCACCGGCACGTCGACATTGCGCGTGTCCCGACCGCGCGCGGTCGCGGTGCGACGCGCGGTGACTCACCGCTCTCCACGCGTTCGTCGCCCCATCGTGGGAAGCGCATCGTCTCGGGACGAAAACAACGACCCCGCCACATCCGGGCGAACCATCGACGCGTTCGTGGTTCCCGGCGAGCCTTCTTTTCCCGGCATGTACGCGGATTGGAGCGTGACCAAGGAAGACAAAGTGGAGGTGTGGTCGTACCGCGTGTGTTTAACCACCGTGGCGCTCACCACGCTGGCGTGCGCCTCGCCGGTTCTTGTCGGGCAAGACCTGCCGTGGCTTTCGAACAACCTTTCCTATTTCATGGGCGCGTCATCCTTGGGCGCGGCGCTGTACCTTATTCACATGTACGTGGACCCTATTAAGAAGTTCATGCAGGCGCTGTGGGTCACGGGGTTCGCCGGGTCGGTAGGCATCGCGCTCACGACGCACGAACAGGTGCCTCAATACGTCGCGACGCACCCGGCGGCGGTGTGGCTCGTCGGGCCCATGTTCGCCGCCCTCACCGGCGTGGCGTTCAAGGAAGGCATGTGCTACGGCAAACCCGAGTGCGCCGCGTTGTTCTTTCTGATTCCGGTTACTTTATTAGGGCATTTGAGTGGGGTAATAGGCGAGGGGGGCGAGAAAGGGTTGCTCGTGACTTGGTGCGCGCTCATCGCAATTTTCGCGTCGCGGAAATACACGCAAGCAGTGAAGGACGACATCGGCGACAAGTCGGTTTTCATTTGGAACGCGATGACCGAGGTGGAACAGGGGGAGTGGCTCAAAGTGACGCGGGAGTTGGATCCATCGAGGTACGCGAGGCTGATTCAGGAACAGTAAGTGTAGTTTTTTTTGTTGTTTTACTCTGTTTTATAACTCCGTCCATCCCTCGTATTACTGTTTTTCGCTCACCGCTGCTCTAGTATTACTGTGTAGTAGTCCACCTACTCCATCGCCGCGGCTGCCGCGACGTCCCTTGCTATTTCCGTCGCCGAATGCGGGGTATCACTCGTCGCGGCCGCGGCTGACATCCGCGCGAGCCTTTCCGGGTCACGCAACAGGCCAGACACCATCTCGGCCAAAATGTCTTGTCCCTTTTGACCGTCTAAATAACTCGAGAGCTTACTCCACCCCAAATCGCACTCCGCCAGAACCTCCGCGCACCCGCTTTCCTTAAGCGAAAGCGCGTTTTTCGTCTGGTGGTCCTCCGCGACGTTCGGCGAGGGAATCAACACCGACGGGGATTTCCTGTGATAGGGAACGAAAAGAAAAGTGTCAGTCTTGTATGGGCAAGCAGTGTGTCAGGATTTGGGAAAGGCGCAATACGTACGTCGCCACCAGCTCAGCGCAAGTCAAGGCTCCCGCCCTTGCGACGACCAGGTCGCAAGCGCCGTACGCGACGTCCATTTCGTGAATAAACGGAACCAGGCACAGACGCGGGTGCGGTTTGTTTGCGTCGTATTTCCGTCCAACGCTTCGGTGGGGAATACTTTCGTTGACGCTTAAAGTACGCAACTTTTCGGCGATACTTCCGGCGCTCCCGTCGAAACCCGCGGCGCCCGTTTGCCACACGATGAACAAATTCGCGTGATCTTTTAGCAGGGAAGGGATCGCGCTTAAGGCGGCGGTGTTGATCGCGCTCGCGCCAAGGGAACCGCCCACGATGAGCAACACGAAATCCTTCCGTGTGCTTGCTTTTTTTGAAGCCGTGTCACCGGGAAAACTACCTTTCAGGGTCGAATACTCAGCATCGTCGCGACGATCATCATCGTCATCCCGCAACTGCCCGTCGTACCCGACGCCGCATTTCATGTCGAACCAAAACCGAATTTGGCGTCTCGCATCGCGTCTTTTGATCACCCGCAAACCATGACGCACCGGGTTGCCGTGAATTTTGTGCGTCTTCGACCGGAGCAGCGTATCGGCGGCGGCTCTGAACGCGACGAACACACACACCGCGAACGGCGCAAGAATTTTGTTCGCAACGCCCGGTAAGGCGTTTTGTTCCTGCACGCAGAGTGGTATTTTTTTCAACACCGCGGCGAGACAGATGGGTAGGGAGACGTACCCGCCCGTTCCCACCACGACGTGCGGTTTTATTTTTTGGATCAAACCGAGGGCTTTCCACAAACAGTACGCCAAGCGAAACGGGATGAGTAAATTTTTCAAAACGTTTGTGTGGGCGAAAAGCGGGCGGGCCAGCGCCACGGCCGGGATGGTGTGTAGGTCGTACCCCGCCTCCGGTACCAGCCTGGCTTCCTGTCGCCCCGCGGTGCCTGCGAAGTGGATTTCCACGATTCGGTCGTTTGGCAGTTTGTGTGCGTTGGACGCGTCAACCAGCGCGTCCGCCACCGCGACCGCGGGGAACACGTGCCCGCCCGTGCCTCCCGCGGCGAAAAGCACGCGAAGGGCAGGACGTGCGGCGTGTGCGCGCGTCGTTCCAACCGACGATGCGTCGATCGATTCGCCAATCGAGGAGGCTCGGGCGCACGTGTCGCGTATGCGGTGCCCGCCGCCGTGCCGGTGCGTGCGTGTCAAATCGACACAAACCACGCGCGGTGTCCCTCGAGCCGCACACCCGCCAGACGCCTCGAAACACCGATTGAAATGGGTAACAACGCCCCTTTGTGTTGAACGCCGCGCCCTCCCGGTCCCGTTCGTCCTCCGCGCCACCGCCACGAAAGGACCCGAAACACCACCGTGTACCCGCGTTGCCATCATCACCGACCCACCCGAGGCCAAAGGGCGCCCCCCGGCGTCACCTGGTGTGACAACAAGCACCCAAGCCTCGTCAGGTCGAACCGAATGGATGGCGATTGCAGATGAAATAAACGGCACTGCGGGTCGGCACTGCTGACTGTTCCTCGCTTTTTGAGAAACGAAAACATAATGTTGGATGTTTCACTTTCGACAACAGAGGCTGAATACAAAAAACTCTTACACACGCGATGGATTAAGCTGCTGGGATGAGACGTGACGCCTTACAGTACACTACCAATCACGGATCCGAAAATCCCACTACTCCGAATCCGACGACGCGTCGTCGTCCGAGACGTCGTCGGCATCGTCGTCGCTCGAGGAGCCCGAATCGTCCGACCCCGACCCCGCGGAGTCGCCCGAGTCACCGTCGGAACCGGAACCCGAACCGCTATCGTCGCTCGAACCCGAACCCGATTCGTTCTCCGAATCCGTGTACTCGCTCGAATCGAACGACCCGTCGCTGTCGCTGTCATCGCTGTCGCTGTAAAAATCACCCCCCCCCTTACCAGCCTTGCCGCTCTTCCCCGCGGCGTCGTTGGCGCTTGCGTAGTGTAGGTCTCTTACGCTGGACGGGGGCGCCACTTGTGGGTGGGCCGGTAAGTCAACGAACCCAGGCGCCTTGTGCTCCACCGCGTGGCTCAGCGATCCCAAGGCGTGCAGACACGTCTGCGCGGCGGGCGACGGCAACGCGGGCGCCGGTTTCGCGCAGAGCAAGATTTGTTTCCCGAACGTCGCCAGCGGCGTGGCGTTCCCGCCCACCGCGAACATCGCCTTGTACACCCGTGCGCGGTCCCGGATATCCACACTGCCGTCGCACGCGCACATGGCGAGCAAATGACTCAAGACCGGCCCGGCCCTTTCCGGCGACTTGACGTACAGCTTGCACGCGGTGTTAAGTATTTGAAGTTTCGTCGTGTCTGTTTCGTTCGGGAAGCCGTTTAGGGATCGTTTAATCACGGCGAAGGCGAGCTCCCAGAAATCGGTACGCGTCTCCCGAGCGCTCTTCGCCGCGCTCACCACGCGCGCCTTCCTCTCAACCTTGGCGGCTTGCGCTTTTTCCTTCCGGTATTTTTTCTTGTCCTTTTTCTTTGAGGAATCTTTGCTGGAAATCACCATTGCGGTGACTTGGTTTTGGACGGGGTCGAGCTCGGGTACCTCCGTGGGAGTCGCCGTTTCCGAGGCCGCGGCGCCAGGCTCTCCCATCAAAGAATCCGCCGCCTCTGCATCTGTCGTAGGTTCCTCCTTCGCCTCTCCGTTGGCCGAAACGGCAATCGCGTGGAGCGCGCCTTGTTCAACCGCGCGAACCGTGGAGAGGACCTTCCCGGTGTGCTCCGGCGACGGCGCGGCCGCAGGCGTTTCCGCTGCGGACTCGGGACCGTCAGTTTCTGTGTCAACGCGACCGTCGACGTTTGTTGCAGAGGCGCCGTCACCCGCGGCGCCCAAAACAGGGGCGACCGCTTTAACTCTCTCAAGAACCGCCTCCGCCTCCGCGTCCTTCTCCGCGTCCGCCCCGAACACGTACAGCTCGCCTCCCGCGAGCCACGCCACGGCGGCTCGCGCGGCGGGCGACCGCAGCTGCTCCATGCGCCGAATCAAACGCATCACGACGTGCAGGTGTTCCTTGGGGTCGCGTTGCACGAGCGCGCGAATCACAACCACGGCTTCCCCCGCGACTTTCTCGGACGGATGCAAGGAAAGCTCCAGAAGGGACCTGATTGTAAAAAAGAAAAATGTCAGTCTTTCGGGCAATGTGTATTACGTAAGCAGTCACCCGTAATCGAGCCTCCACAGTGTGCCTAGATTTGGGAAACGCGCAATACGTACCTGACACACACCGTGGCGATTTGCGGCATGATCGCCGCGCACCGCCCGATGGCTCGGATGGTCAGGGCCACGAACTGGTCGTTGCTGCTCCTCAAATACGCCTGCAGCTCGCGTAGCAACACCGGGGCGTTTTCCGCGGTGCACACGTGCGTTAGGATTTCCAGCTTTAGCCCTCGGACGTCGAGTGGATCCGCGGGGTGCACGAAAAACGCGTTGAAGTGCGTTTCAAACAAAGTCGGTTGCACCGCGACCATGGTGCATATGTTTTTCAGCACGATGTGTTGCGACTCGGGTTTGCACCGCATGGCAAACACCAGCGCTCTCAAGGTTTTGGGTAAATCCGCGACGGGGGCGAGGTAAAAGTGAAGCGCCCCGACCGCCATCACCACGCCCGCGTTTTGCGACTGCAAAAGAGGCCGCGAAGAACGAAGCAACAGCCGGTGATCGTCGTCAAGGTACGATTCGCCACCCGCGTTGGCCGCGGCGGCCAGGGACGCGTTTTGTTTCGGCGCCTTGGGTTTCGAGGGTTTCGTTTTTTTCTTCTTCGTGTCGCCGTCTGAGTCGTCGTCGTCGTCGCTGTCAGATGCATCAGATGAACCGTCACTGGATTCGGAATCCGAGTAAAACCCAGCCGTCCCAACCGGGTTCGCGCTTTGCTTTTCGAACGCGCCTGATTGAAATAAAATAA
>TARA_B110000971_G_scaffold189563_1_pt1 | contig 12502 bp, 10 predicted proteins | sample TARA_B110000971 | Tara Oceans TARA_B110000971 (sample SAMEA4397842) | marine metagenome | biome: Polar Biome; feature: [SRF] surface water layer (ENVO:00010504); material: water (ENVO:00002006), including particulate matter (ENVO:01000060) such as... | depth 5 m | reverse complement strand
TGTATGGGCAAACAGTGCGTATGTGATGTATGTAGTGCACTTCCTTTTAATGAGTGGACGTCAAAGAGGGGCAGTAAACAGGGAGGCGGAACGTGTTGATTGGGAAAGCCCCGCACCTTTTCGATGTTGGAGACGACTTTTTCTTTCCCCAACCCAAACTTTTTCGCCGCCCCGTCGATGATCCGCTGGTTCGCCTGGTGAAGCACCAGGTGGTCGATTTCCTCCGGGGTGATTTTCGCCTTGGCTAAGGATTTATTCAACGTATCAGGCACCGTCCGCACCGCGAACTTGAAAACCTCCTGGCCGTTCATCTGGATGTTCGCGAACCCTGATACCAATAAAAGATAGTGTCAGTCTTGTATGGGAACACAGTCGGAGGGATTTGGGAAATACAACACGTACCACCCGTGCCGGACGCGGCGCCGTCGCTCTCGGAAGTCGGCTTCGCCGTTTTCGCCAGCTGCGACTCGCTAGTGCGTTGTAACCGAAAAGTCTCAGTGATGTATATCGCGATGTATGGACAAACAGTCAGGGCAGAGGTAATAGTCCCTTCTGGTACGAGTATGGGCAAACAGGGCACTTGTGATATATTTGTAAGAGAGGCCAGTACTGGTAAGAGTACCAGTAATGCACTTCCTTTTAATACTAGTGGACGTCAAAGAGGGGCGGCAGAAACGGGCGCTGTGTCGGATTTGCGAAAAACACAACGCGTACCTGGTAAACGCCGCGGTGAGGTTCCCGTTGCCGGTGCCGTCGCTGTGCATGTCGAAACCCAGTAGGGCGCAGTCCTCCGGGTTCTCCGTTCGCGTCAGCAAACACGCCCCCGCGCCGTCGCCGAACAGAATGCACGTCCCGCGGTCCCGCCAATCCACGTACCGCGACAGCACGTCCGCGCCGATGACTAGCACGTTTTCGTATTCGCCCCCTCTTAAGAAGTGCACGCCGTTGACCATCCCGACCACGAAACCGGAACAAGCGGCGGTTAGGTCGTACGCCAGCGCGCCAGTCGCGCCGATAGAAGCTTGCACGGTACACGCGCTTCCGAAAGCGTCGTCTGTGATAAATAAAAGAAAGTGTCAGTCTTGTATTGGCAAACAGTCGGAGGGATTTGGGAAATGCAACACGTACCCGGGCTCGACGTGGCGAGGATTATTAAATCCACATCTTCCGGTTTCACGTTCGCCATCGCTAATGCGTTCAACGCCGCTTCGCTGGCTAGGCTGGTCAAGCTCTCGTCCCCCGAAATCACGTGCCTCTTCCCAATCCCCGTTCGCGACCGAATCCACGTGTCGTTCGTGTCCACTAGCTCGCTCAAATCATCGTTCGTCAGGGCCTGTTTGGGAAGCGCCATCCCCACGCCCGCGATCCGGGCGCCCGCGGGAACGAACGCGTTGGTGGTGACCGCCAATCCGCGGTCGCGTCTTTGCGTGGGTGCTCTTGCGCCGGTCTTGACGCGTCTCGAGGAACTCAATAGGTCGCGCGACGTGATGACCCTCGCGCCCACCGAGGTCGCCGCGGTGGGACACATCGCGGACATCCCGAGGTGTGCGAGGTACTGGGAACAACCGATCGCTCGCGGCAACACGAAGAATGAGACTACTTTGCGTGTCCTCGTTCCTAACGCGCGTCACTCGGTTCAATCAGTGGACGATCCGCCACACGTGACCCACACGCGGTTCCAAAGGAGCCCCAAACGAGTAGGCACGACGACACCAGCGCCGAGCGTTGTGAGGTGCCGCGCGGGTCGCGTGGACCGCAACCAAGGCCGCGTGCGATCCGAGGACCGCTATCTGCGGAGGATAGAGTTTTTTCAAGCGTCGTGATTGGCCGGTTCGCGCGTTCGCCAACGAACCGGTCAGTCTGCACGGTCAAGTTGTTTCAAAGCTGATTTGAAACTGGCCCTTTCGCCAGTGGACTACGAGAGAACGAGAGAAACGAAAATCGCAACTCGGTGCTTTCACGTAAAAACAACGCGTCTTCACAATACCCCCCTGCCTACCCCCTCTCCGCCTGTTGCCTGGCCTTGAAACTCGCCATTTTAAGCGCATCCTTGATCTGCGCGTTTTTCGGATCAAGCGCTTCCGCTTCGGCAAGGACCTGAGCGGCTTCGGGGAACCGCGCGAGGGCGTGCAGCGCTAATCCTAAACGAAATTTCCCTTTCGTGAAAGTCGGGTCCAATAAAACGCAAGCCTCTGCGTCGCGCAGGGCTTTCTCGTGCTCGCCGAGTTTCAAAAAACAAGCCGCACGGTTACTCAAAACAGCGTGAAGTCCCGGACTCAAGTCCAGGGAAAGGGAATACTCCACCACCGCCTGGGGGTAATCACCAAGCTTGAACGCGTCGTTGCCGAGCTGTTTGCGCCGCTCTGCGAGTGTAAAGAAAAGTGTCAGTCTCGAGTCTCGAGTATAGGTGTACTGTATGCGCAAACAGTGCACTTGTGATATATTTGTAAGAGAGGCAAGTACTGGTAAGAGTTACCAGTAGTACACTTCCTTTTAGTGACTAGTGTAGTCGACTAGGGTCCGTAAAAAGTGTCTGGATTTGGGAAAGGCCAATACGTACCCGCGCGTTCGTTCGACGTGTCCAACTCGATCGGCACGTTGTTTTTGATAAGCGTTTGCGCGTGTGTATCCCCGCCTTTCGCGGCCTCTTCCCGGTCAAGTAACAGTTCCCGGTGAGTGGTGGGGTACTCATCCTTGTCCCTCACCACGTGTTCGGTGAGTGGTTTGTTGTTAATCAGACGAGTGATAAACTGAGGGGTTTCGTGGACGCCGCTTTTGCTGATTTGCTTAGCCGCCTCATCTGGAGTTACCTTTTTCTCGCTCAACACTAAGTCGACGGATGACTCATTAGACGACTCATCCCCTGTAGTATCACTCCAAACCAGGTTCAAAAACCCACCGCACGTCGCGTGCACCACGGCGCCCAGATCTTCTAATCCATTTTTCAAAATAATCTCGCAGTCGGTACACGAATCAACCTGCACTGTGGCGACCGGCTTGGTGAACACCAGCTTGCATCCAGTGGAGCCCCATATTTCCAAGTGCTGCGTGATGACCATACAGTTGACGTCAAGGGTGACGTTCACACAGTTCTCCACGAACAGTTTCGCGGTTTTCAGGGAAGGCGGGAGTGTGAAGCGGCAGTCCTTGCAGTTTTTTACGTGGATCGCGTTCGTGGGGGTTTGGGATGACGACGGTGTCTCTTCGTGTGTCCCCGGAACGGCCGCGTCTCCGGAAGTACTTCGTGGTCTCGCAACCTCCTCCGACGCGATCACTCGCACCACCCCGATCTCGTCGGACACGAAGTGTTTCTGCGCAACAGCCACGTCCTCCCTGGCGCGCCAACTCTCCTTCGCGTCACGCAGCGCGTTTCTTTTTTGGATCTCTTCGTGCTCCGCCGCGCCATTTGGAGTGCCAACTCGGTTCAACCCGAGCGCGGAGTCCGACTGCGCCGACAACAACTCGTCCTCAACAGCAACACGAGCCGCTTCATCAGCCGCGAACCGATCCCAGTCCGTGGAGACCATCGAACCGGGTCCCGAAGCTGGGACGAGGCGTGCGCGCGCGGACGTCTGTCGGGTGCCGAGGTCGGGCGGGCGGCAAAAAGTCTTCCTGTGGAAAATCGTGTCGATTCGTTTTATTTCCAGATTCGCGACTCCTCCTTGGCCCTTGCCGCCACGAGAAGGCACGCAGAGCGCGGCGCGACACGCGACGTGATCTTGGGTGACGTATCCGGACGTTTCTTCTCGGAAAACGCTCCTGAAGCGAGACGTGAAGCGCAACCTCGTCGCCATGTCAAACCAAAGCTGGTTCGGTCGTTCCCTCGCGTCTGCGAAAGAAGCGCTCTCAATCTCGAGCTCTCGGAACGTCCGAGAAGGAACCTCCGGTGCCCCCGCACCCGGCGCGGTCCGTGGCGGTTTCCTAAACTCCGTCGCCTGCGTCGCGAACGACGGCGTAAAACGAGTCGGCAACGCCTTCAGAGAACGCGTCACCGGACGCGGCGGCTTCGAAGATGCGGTACGACCGGGGGTTCTCGTTTGGATCTCATTGTTACCTAGCTCTGGCTTTTGAGTCTTCCGACACCCAAAGCTTCCCACTGACCCCGTCTCTGTTCCTGCAAATCCAGGTGGCTCGCGTAGAGCGCGCGGCGAAGGAGTGTTCTCCCTGCGAAAGAGGCGCCATGCTCAGAGCGTGGCTCGCCGCGCTCCACGCCCTGGACGCGGCGGACGCAGAGGCAGATCCCTCGGAAGACGCGAAAGAAAAAGACGTGTTCGAAAAAGCTGACGCTAAAAAAAACGAAAAAGCCGACGAAGAAAGCGCGGCGCACGCGGAGACACCGAAGGACCTACCCGGACCACCGGACGACGCGGCGTCATCTTCGAAAGAGCAAACGACAACAACAACATCACCGGGTGTGGACGTGGAGACACCACCACCACTGGATGTGTCGTCGACGTCACAAACGGAAGTACCCGAAGTGCCTCCCTCCCCGAACGTCTCCGAAAGCAAAAGCGACGAGCACGAGTGGTCCACCGTTTCTTTCCCCCCAGAAGAACAGAAAGCGTACCGCGAAGCCCGGTACGCGTCCGAGGATCGCGCGACCGTTTCGCTTGATATCGGACTAACAGACCCAGGTGACTTCTTCGGGGACGCGGCTACAAAAACGCCGCCGCTGGAATTCAAATTGGCGAGCGACGAATCTGGAAATGGCGACCACCACCACCAACCCCCGCGTGACTTTCGCGACGTGTTGTTGAAGTCGAAGTGCTTGGAGAACCTGGTGATGTCGTTCACGGAAACGCCGGCGACACCGGAAACAATGCGTCTGTTTCACGAGCTACTCACCGAGCTGGTCCTTCCCGCCGGGTGCAACGACGTCGAGACCCGGGACGGCGGCTTTCCGGGCGACGCGCCTGAGGAAACGCGCCTGGTCGCGGCGCGAAACAGTTCCAAAGAGGGTGATGACAGTTTTTTTAGTCTCAGCACGACGAAAGTGAGAAGTGATGACACCGAAACGCACTCGTCTTTGTCTCCCGGGAGCGCTCGCGTGGCACACGCGATTTGCCAAAGCATCAGCGACACCGGGTCGTGCTTGAGGGTACGTATTTGTATTTCCCATTGATCACGTTCCGCCTCTGCGATTGCCCATACGGGACTGACACTTTCTTTTTTATCGGGCCAGGACAAGCACCGGCAAACCCCGGCCGGGATCCAGCTCGGGAACGAGACTCTGCGCGACATGCTTTCGGTGTGCGCGGGGAGCGTGAAGCGGTTTGGCGTGGTGGAGACGCTTGCGAAGAAACAAGCGGGGGTGGAAAAAAGCCTGTTTTTGAACCAAACCAAAGTGCACGGAATGGGTTGCGGCGCTACGAGGGCCGCTTTTAGCGACGGCCCTTCCCAAGGAAAAGAAACCACGAGCGATGGCTCCGCGTCGACCGCAAACCCTGGTCCTTGTTCCACAAAACAAGAACAAGACACTTTAACAGTCACGACCCCCGCCAGTTCTGTGTATGCGCAAACAGTCACGACCCCGTCGTCCGCGTTGGCGGAGGCGACAAAGGAAAGCGTGGCCTTGGCGCGCCGCGCGCACGACTTCGCCGCCGCCAAGTACCTCCGTTTGGGCCAGGAATCGCAAAAGAGACCCACGGAGGGGTTGCTCACGCGCTGCCGCCTCGCGGGTGAAACGCTAACCAAAGCCACTCTTGAGTTACAAAGCCTATCCACGGAAAGCGAGCGCGCGCTCGTGTCGGTACGTATTTCCCACCTACCACATTCCACCTCCCTGATTGCCCATACGAGACTGACACTTTTTCGTTCACAATCAGGCGGACGCGGCGCGGGAAGCGCGCGTCGCCGCGCTGACTTTCACGGAAACGAAAAAGAAAGAAAAGGCGGACGTGCTTGTTACGAAGAAACGCGCCGCGGAAGCCGCGTTGTCTTTGCTCAGTGCTGATACCTTCGCTGCCGAAAAAGACGCCGCTGACGCGACACAAGCCAAAGTCGCGTTCGAACAAAGCTCCGCTACGGTTAGAACCGCCCTGACGCAAAAGGTCAAAGACCTGGCGAATCGCCAACACGAGTACGCGAACGAGTTACGCGCGATTGAAATCGTCGCGTCCGCGTTGTGCGGAGTGGCGCGGCTGCGCGCGGGGGCGGTGGAGCGGTGTTTACGTGAAACAAGCGAGTCGCTTGGGCGCGCGCGTGCCATGTACGCCGATGCGGCGAAAGCGCACTGCAACGGCCAGCTCAGCGCGGCGAGGTACGTATTGGGGCTTTCCCAAATCCTAACACACTGTTTGCTGCCCCTGGACGACTACACTACCCGTAACATTTACTGGCGTACTGGCAACTGTTACAAACCTACACTCGCCGACTCAAGACTGACACTTTCCGTTCACAATCTCAGACTGTGCGTGGCGCGCCTGCGGTTCTGCGCGAACGAGCTCGGTGAAACGCGTTTGAAGCGGAAAGAAGCGGAGCGCCTGGGGTTGATCACCGGGGTTGATTCCGCCTCTTGTTCAAACGCACGCGACGACGCGTCTGCGTCGTCACAAACCCCACCCCACGCCGTCCATACCGTCCACACGTCGTTACTGGATAAATCGAGCGCCATGGAACACGCTTATCTGTCCGCCGAAAACGGCGCGACGTGCGTGTTTGTTGCGGCGGCGAGTTCTTTGAAAGAAGCGAGGGCGATTTGCCCGGCGGCTTGCGAAAAAGTGGACGACCCGTTGTCGTCGTCTGTTTCGCGTCCCGACCCCCCGCTACCGGGTGACTCCCCCGGCGCTTTGGCCACGGTGTTCGCCGCGATTGACGACGCGCGAGTTGCGTTTCAGTCCCTGACACGACCGGCGCTGGAGATTGAAAAGGAAACATTGGCGGGGGAGATTGAACCGGAACAAGAAGAAGACGCGAGGGAGGGTACGGGCGCGGCGCCATCCCGGCGTGACGCGGTCGAGGCGGTTGCGGCGGTTGGGACGGTTGGGCCGGTCTGGGTTTTGGGGTTGGATGAGGCGCTTAATGCGGTTGGGAATGACTTCACATTCCAAGCCATCTGCGAAATTCCGCCGACTTATTCGGAAATCACGATAGGGAACGACGGCGACGACGATCCGGTTGTCGCGGCGGCGGCGGCGCGGTGTGAACACGCGGAGACGCCCTCCGTTGCGGCGCCCAAGGCGACCGTCGAGACGGAGGACGACTGCGCAGTCGACGAGACCGGGGTGGAGCCTTTGGACATCGAGATCGTCACGAAACAAACCGGGGTCTCAAGAGGCGAGGCCGTGCACGCGCTGAAACACAGCGACGGCGATATCGCGGCCGCGATCGTCGGTCTGACGCGGAAATCGTGACGCGCGCGACGCCAACGGGGAGACGGACGACGCGAGGGATTGCATTTCTTTTTTTTGATGTGTTGTAACACGATTTGACGTTTGAGAACACGCGATACGAATTCGTTTCGTGTATAAATTAACTCCCGATTAGCTCACCACACACCACACACCCGACCCCACGCGTCGTTCTCCCCTGGTTCTCCCCAGGCTCACGGTTCCAGCCCGGACGCGCGCAGCACCGCGTCCGTGTCTGTTAAGTCGTTGAACAGCGCGCACCTCTTCTCGTCCAAAAAGTGTTCTCGCAGTTCCGGTTCTGAGAAAACGCCGGTGGTCAGCGCCACGGCCACGGCGCCACCCGCGAGCGCGGCTTTAACATCGTTGGGCGTGTCCCCGAAGTGCACCCGTTCCTTGAAAACGACCCCGGGAACGAAAACTTCCATTTCGGGTCCAGGTTCCAGGTCAAAATCTTTCACAGCTCGCATCGCGGCGATCTTCACGAGCTCGACGCGGTCCGCGTGGTCGCTACCGAACCCTCCAATTTTCGGTTCGCTGAAATATTTCTTAATCCCCAGCGTCTCCATCTTTCGCCACGCGATCGGTTCCAGGTTTCCACTCACAAGACCCACGACGACATCGTTTCTTTTCCACAAAGTTTTCAATAAATGTTCCACCCCTGGGAGTATCTCCAGCCCCAAGCCGGCATTTCCCGCGTGTGTCTCCGCGAACGCGACCATCGCGTTTTTTAAATCGCCCATTTTGGCCAGCACTAAGTGTTCCTCAAATCCGTGAAACCGCAGCACGTCCAACAACACCAGCTGGTCCGTGCTGCCGTGGTGTTTGATGACGTCGATTGTGGTGTCTATTCCGAACACTTTGTGTATCGCGAAGGCGAACGCGTCTTTGTGCCACTTGTTCGCGTCCGGACCCACCGCACGGATCAGCGTGCCGTCCACGTCGAAGGTTAACAACGTGGGCTTGGGGTTGCGTGTGTTTTCGGGGGGAGATGGCATTTTACTACTGGTTGCGGAGAGCCGTGTTACGGTTCTCCTAGGAAGAAACAATTGCGACACGCGCGCGCGGTGTCCCGTGCGACGTGTCCGTGTGTCCACACAAAGGGTCGCACCGACGCGGCCGGTGAGCATTCCTACGCGACGCGGAGTGGCGACGGAGGGATAGTGAAAAATTAATAAGATTAAAATCCCGAACCACAATGCGGCATTCAGATTCGTCCATTGACGGAAGCGCCGTGTCTGGGTCGTGTTTCGGGTCTCGCGCCACGCATGTCCGCTCTGCACGCGCTCGAGACGTGCGCTGATGCGGCGGAGGCGTGCGAGCGCGCCTCGGTTGCGCTGAAGCGCGCGACGAAGGACGTCGAGGCTTCCGTGCGCGGATTCGGGTTGGAGCCCAATGCGGTTTTACGCGCGCGAGGGTTGTGTTTGGAGGTTGCGAGGTTGGCGTCGTGTTTGGACTGCGCTTTGACCGCAGCGGAGGACGCGGCGGCGCTTGAATACACGGCTGATACTCCCGGTTTGAGCAAAGCGGAGGACCGGGCGGCGACTCGAGAGCGACTGTCAAGCGCCCAATCCGAACCCGTTCGCATTCGACTGGTGCGGTACAAGTCCTCGAATGACGCGCACGACCAACACAAGTCGGTTCCGTTTCTGTTCCACCGACGCAGTCAGCGCGTCACGGAGAACGACTTGGCAAGGGAAAGCGCCATGCGGTCGTTGCTTCTCGAGGCGAAGGAAAAACTCGAGGCGTCCACGAACGTCGCCGGGTTGTACTCCGCGATTGGCGAAAAAATTACCGACGTGCATTCCATCGTTCCACACGAAACCTACGTGGCTAAAATGGCCAGCGATTTGACCCCTAACAAGCAATTCAAGGTTTCCGAAGGAAGTGTGAGTCGATTAATGTTCGTGGAGAGTACCAGGGACCACTCACGTAACGCACCTCGATTCGCGGTGGTTCCGAACACGAATAACGCATCTCGCGCTCGTCCACAAACTGCAAACAGTCCCCGAAAACAATCTGACTTTTTCGACGCACTGGCGCGACCAAAGCCGGTGTGGGTGCGGTCGTTTATCGTGAAAGTTATTGCGTACGGTATGGATGCGGGCGGTGCGGTTGACGCGTCTCCAAATGTTCTGGAAATGCGCCTTCCCGAAAACGGTTTGGGTGGCATGTCTCTTTTGTTCCTAAAAAAACGAATCGCCCTCCTCGCCGGGTACGAACAGGCGATGGACCCGAACGCGCTGACGCTTCGTTTATCACCCGGCAAGACGGCGCTTCGGCACCCCGCGGAGCTGCACCCGGGATGCTCACTTTCCGTGCTGGTAAACGGGGCGGGAGGCGCGTTGGTGGGTAAACAGTTGTTAAGAGTCGACTCAAAGACGGACGGTCGGACGAAGAAACCGACCCGGTCGTCGTCGGCGCCGGCGCGGCGGTCGCCAACCCTAATGTCTTCGCGCGAAAAGCCGAATGCGGCCGAGTTCGCGCCGTCGTCGCCCGCGGGCAAAGCCACACGCGCGCGGTTCGAGGCGCTTCGTGAGGACGGTGGGTTTGATTTACGAAACTCGTTGCCTGCGAAGTCAGAGCTCAAATCGAAAAGTTCACCACGAAATCCATACGGCGTGGGTCCGTTTTCCTTCGCCGACGGTGACTTCGCGTTTACCCCAGTCGCGCGCTCGCCGAAACCTCCACCGCGACCCGACCGAGCGCCCATGAGTAAACTTTTACCCACCGATTTACGGTTCGTAATCGCCAAACCCCACCCACGGGTTCACCAAAAACCAAACGTCGGCGAGTACTGCTTCGGGTCAAGAATTCGGTTCGCGGCCGAGATGTTACCGCCGGCGAGGAAGGTCCGGGCGCCGGGGGATTTGACAAAAAAGAAACGAGGGGTGAAAAAGAAGACGGTACCGAAAAAGGTGGAAAACATACACTTGGAGGTTGAAAAACAGCAGTCAATCAACTTGGAGGTCGAAAAACAGCAGTCAATCAACTTGCAGACTGACGGGCTACCCGACGACGACCAGGCTAGTTGCGTGTCTTGGTTTGAAACTCCCGGCAAGCGGAGTGACTTGGAGACTGAAAAGGAGAGTAGCCCGGACGCGTTGCTGGCGGACCACCAACAGTCACACGACCCGGCAACTACAACGCAACTCGTGCACCACGGCGCGGAACCCGACCCAGAATTCTGTTCGCGGTTACCGGCTAAAACCCCGATCGGTTGGGACGCCGGGACTCTCGGTCGCGTCGTTTCCGACGAACTCGAAAACGTTAACCGAGCGAAGGCGTTTTTCGACGAACTCGCGCGGGAAGTCAAGAGGTAAAGAGGGTAGGAGGAATAAAGAGATAATTGTAGGAGTAAAGAGGTAATCGTAGGAGGGTAGGAGGAGGGTAGTAGGTATAAAGTGGTTTATTGTGATTCGGGACTTAACAGTCACACGGAGTATCTCGTATTAGTAATACCTTTTGAAGGGAGCTTAAATCGTTCCACCCCCTCATACATAAAAACATCCTAATAGTCACGAAACTCACCCACCTCAGCTCACATGTAGCACCCGCCCTTTCGCCGTGGCTTGTTTCACCCCCGCGCGAATAAGCGCCTTTTCCGCTTCAAGCACGTCGTGTCGAAACTGCACCCTGACGTTTGGGACGTTTGTCTTTTTGATGTCGTTCCCAACCGGCCCGGGTTCCCAGTAGTCCTTGCCCACCCAGTGCTGCTTGTCCCGGTGGGGAAAATCCGAGTTCAACACGCTGTTCCGCGCGACTTCGCACAAATCAGCGGCGCTCATCTTCCACACCTGCGCCGCGACGGAGTACTCCTCCACCAGGGGTTCCTTGGTCATGTGGATCTGTAAAGGGTCGTCCTGAGATTGTGAACATAAATGTCAGTCTTGTATGGGCAATCAGGGAGGCGGTGTGTGGTGGGTGGGAAAGGCCCTTACCGTCGACAGCGCTACTCTTAAGCCTCGCGCAAAAAACACGGGAAACGGGTTCCGGTGGTAATCCAGAAACAAACTGTTGTTACTCAACGGGCTCATGTTCAACCCTATTTCGGCTAAGTAAAACAGGTACTGCAGCACCGGGGATTTCCGTAGGTTTATGCCGTGCGCGATGTTCTTGGTCAACAGAAACGCACACGCGAGGTGGTCCAAATCACCAGCTTCGCCTGATTGTAAAAAAAGAAATGTCAGTCTTGTATGGGCAATCAGGGAGGCGGAACGTGGTAAATGGGAAAGGCCCTTACCCGCGTGCGGCCGGAACGTGATGACGTTTAAGCCTTTCGCTTCCCGAAGGTTGTTCAGCGTGAACAAGTTCGCGTAGACGTAGTACTGCGATTGGGAACGAAAAAAGTGTCAGTCTTGAGTGTACAAGTGTCATGTATGGGCAAACCGTCTACTTGTGATGTATGTGTTAAACAGTAATTACTCGGGACAATCGGCAAAACAGTCGTCGTCCATTGATTTGGGAAACGCGAGACCACGACGCACCGCGTAGTACGAAAACGCGGGGTTGTGTGACACGTCCCACTCCTCGGGGGTGCGCATGTGTTTACTGAGATGGGTAAAAGAACCTGTCAGTCTCTCGTAATGTGTATGAGTAAACAGTCAGAGGGAATAGTCCCTTCTGGTACGAGTATGGGCAATCGCGCACGGAGGAACGTGGTGATTGGGAAAGCCCCGCACCTCGGTCGGCGTTCCGGTTTCGATTCGTCGTCCACCATGTCGAACCCAACTGGTACGATTGAAAAGAAAAGGTCAGTCTCGAGTGTACTGTATGGGCAAACAGTCTACTAGTGCTGTATGTAGGATACTTCCTTTTAATGACGGCCGTGAACGTCAAAGAGGGGCGGCGACAACCGCGTGTCCCCGGGTTTGGACACCGAATACGTAGATTGGGATTTTCAAAGGGGTTTGAAAGGTATAACGTTTTCGATCGCAATTTGTATCGCAAACACTTTTGCGATCAAACCCTAAGAATACGCACCTACGAGCTGCAAAAAGTGGTGCAGCGCGGGATGGCTCGCCGGGTCGTTCGTAACTTCGAACAACGGTTGGAAGATGTTATCCAGCATTTGCTGGAAATTCCCCATGGTGCCTTGGGATCTGTGATTGTAAAAGAAAAGTGTCAGTCTTGTATGGGAAAACAGTGTTGGGATT
>TARA_B110000971_G_scaffold37995_1_pt1 | contig 12514 bp, 12 predicted proteins | sample TARA_B110000971 | Tara Oceans TARA_B110000971 (sample SAMEA4397842) | marine metagenome | biome: Polar Biome; feature: [SRF] surface water layer (ENVO:00010504); material: water (ENVO:00002006), including particulate matter (ENVO:01000060) such as... | depth 5 m | reverse complement strand
CCATTATTACCATTGCCCCCGTTATTTTCGCCATTGCCCCCGTTATTACCGCCATTGCCCCCGTTATTTTCGCCATTGCCCCCGGTTAATACTGGTACTTTATTGCTATTTATATCACCTGTATCCGGTGTCGAATTATCGTTATACTTTTTACGAGAAGACGGGTTGTTAGGTAAAACGCCATCAGTACATTTCTGAAATGTGTATGACTCAATATCAGATATTTGTGTATTATGTGCGGTCGATACATAATCATATACAGCGGTGCGTTTTTTGTGATCTAATGCGGTATTATATATAAGCAAACTGTAAAAGTTCACATTATTAGAATTGTTTTTATCATTATTTATAACAATAGGATTCGAATCAAGATATAGTCGAGGTATAGTTATTCCTTTTTTAGTAGGACTAGTTAATGATGGTGTTTCGCTATTATTTAAATAATATACAAACTTAGAATCATCTGGTGCATCAATATTATATATAATATGATGTGTTAATTTTGTACGAGGAAGATGTATAGGAGACCCGATGATATCGCCTGATAATTTGAACACCAAATAATATTGGTTATTTGTCTCGTCAAATCTCAGTAATATCGCAATCGCAGTATCCTGATTACCTGATATTCTGAGCAACTCGCTATCGTCGTTGATTGATTCTGTTTCTTCAGTAAGTATGCTATCACCCGAATTAAGTTGTTTGTTTGATTTTTCCAATATATCAATTGTTAATACAATTGTTAATTCTTTAATATTAGAACACTGTTTCGTATTTAATTTATTACTTCGAGTACCTGTTATTGTTTTACCTAATATATTTACACTACCGTTCGCAATATCTAGTTGTTCATTTGATTTAAATACATTTGCTGTATCTGTAAGGTCAGGTAGTATAGTTGTTTTATTATCAACTGTTTTAGATGGCATAATCATACATTGTAACCCACCGGTTGCTTTAAAATCACTTGCTAAATTGAATAATCTGGTCATTGTAATATCAGCAAAATATATTGGTTCTTTACTTTCTTTATTATATCCCAAGAACATATTTACATTTTGAGTTGTTATTATAATATTTAAGTAAGTCCATATTATATCTTTACCGTCATATAGTTTTGTAACAGTACGCAACTTTTTATAATATAAATTTACACATTTTTTATGTGGTGTTTGGGATTGACTAAAATCAACAATCCCATTCAATGTATTCTTTATATTTATATTTCCAACCCACATTGTTATGTTGTATTTCATATTTTTAGCAGTGTCAAGTTTAAATTTCATATGATTTATTATATCACCGTGTGAACTTGGTAATATTTCAACAACATTTGTCGAACTAGACGGATTTGGAAATGGACGAATAAGATCAATATTATTTGGAACAAGCATTGAGTTTGGCGGAAGACTTGTTGATAATAATGAACCACCTAAAATTAAATTATCACTGTCTCCAATAGAAGACTCAAATTGTTCACTCATTCGACGATTGTTTTTTTTATTATAACAAATTGTCCATGCTACAATTCCTAATAAAAATAATATTATTAATAATATTACTATATAATTGGTATCAATCATTATATTTAATATATATAAATATATTAAAATATTAAAATCTCTATATTGAATTAACAATTCATTCATATAATTTCGACGATACGAACCATTTCTTTAGTTCGACTGGACTTGATATATCATCATATTTGGAAAAACATTTTTTATACGTTGAACTATCTCGACTAGGGTATACTTTATATAATTTGTATATAAAAGTGTGTATTTTTATAAAATCTTCATATGATGGGTTATCTCCCATTATATCCAATATAATATTTATAAATGTTCTATATTTCTTATTATTTGTTTCTCTATGTAATTCGATATGCTTGTTATAATCAAAAATATTTTTATTTGTATCAATATTAACAGTATTATGAATCATATATATCCAATGTGTCATATTAGATGACGATATTGTATCGTGTGTCATTGGTATCATTTTATATTTTTCTTCTAAATTACCTTTACAGCGTGGACATGGTATTATATGTCGAAAATTTTGTATAAAATCTAAGTAATCGTGTTTTGACGAGTCTGTTACTTTCGCGTTTATACAAACATTATGTAAAATATGCCATGCATATGGTCCCCATATTGATGGGTCTATTTTATTTGAATTCATATAATAATTTATATTAGAAATTATTATATAATAATAGTCGGATATATTAAAAGTCGGATATATTAAAAGTCGGATATTATATTTGATTGAAAATGGATTGGAATACCGTTAGGTCGTATTCCGAATGGTTGTTTTTCGATTAAAAAACGATTAGTGGTTTCATTATAAGTTGTTTTTATAATGTGACCATCCCGGGTATTCCACCATATTTTATTATTATCGGGGTCAATTGCGTCTTTCATACTTTGTATATTAATTTTGTTTTGTTTATTAGATTTAAACATATATATAATATATGTTTAGATAAAAATATTACGTAATATTAGAGGAATATTTAGATTTCTAACTATCAATAAAATCAATTTTTTATTTTGTAATATTGCTAAAACCGATTGTTTATCCAACGTATGCACAGCATTGATTGCCCGATTTTTAATTGTTGTCCGAATAAATACTTCATTCGAATTAATTAATTTTAGAGCATCTTTTTTTGAATATCCACGGTGCTTATGTACCTGATGAATTAGTAAATTATTCTTATTGGCAATGTTAAATCTAATGTTACATATTGATTTATATATTAGATCGTTTAATGATGATATTTCTTCTATTTCTAGTTTTACATTTATAGTTTTAACTTTTATATTACATATAGAATTTATTATATCGGAATATTCTTTAAGTTTAAGAGATTTATTATATAGTGTTTTCATTTTCATAAATTTATCTTTATGATTATGTAAACATTTATTTACAATAAGTAATATTTCATTATTATTTATTACAGCAATCAATTTATATATAATATATCGCGAATCACCTTTTATTTTATTGAAATCTTTCACACATGGGTATTCCAGTATTTTCCCCATTTTTTCATGCGATATAGTTTGATTATTATAATTAGACTTTGATATAAGCGGTCCTTGATATGGTGTATAATTATCACTAATTTGTAAATCTGGATATAATTTTATTAATTTATGGGTGTCCTTCGTTTGAAAGAGGTATGCATTTCGTATATTATTATGAACTAAATATGAATTTGTGATTATTTCTAATAAGTCATTTTTCATATACAATATAAAATTATAATTATCTAATTAATTTCTAATATTTTTTGGAATACTAAATAAAATGAAAGTATTGATATCATACCAGTAAGTATGAAATTAACAAAATTATTATTAAATAATTCACCTGATAACCCCATATTAATTGGTTGTTTCTTATGATAACTAAGTGATAATAGTACATGCCATATCATAAATACAAATAGAAACATATAAAGTGTCTTAATAAGACTAACATAGTTAGTACTACTATTAATATTAAGTTGGACAATTGATTCGGACTCCATTATATAATATATAATATATAATATATAACATTATTAACCAGTTAATCATTTTATAAACTACATTCAAAAATAAGTGATGTTACTTTATATGGATCCATATTTGATGCTGGGCGACGGTCTTCTAAATAACCACATTGATTCTTTTCAGTGTCCCGCGGAATTCGAACACTACATCCTCTGTTTGCGACTCCATATGAAAAATTATTATAGTTCGCTGTTTCATGTAACCCGGACATTCTCAGTTCATTATCAGTCCCGTATTCTTTCATATGGTCTATGTGTTTTACCGACATATTTTCAATACATTTTATTATTTCACCATACCCGTCTTTATTTCGCATCTTTTCTGTACTGAAGTTAGTATGACAACCAGAACCATTCCAATCACCAATTAATGGTTTCGGATGAATACACATATTCCACCCAAACTCTTCTGCTGTACGATCAATAATATATCTCATAATATATAACTGGTCACTCGCATTAATCCCATAATCACATACTTGAAGTTCCCACTGGGATGGTGCTACTTCTGCGTTTAACCCTGTTAACGAAATACCGGCAAATAAACAATTTGCGAATGCTTTTTCTATACATTCTCTACCAATTGCGTTGTTTCCACCTACCCCGCAATAATAATCGCCTTGTTCTTTTACATTATTAGCATATTTCATTCCAATTGGAATATCACCAACATTCAGAAAAAATTCTTGTTCAATACCAAACATTGGTTTTGTCCCCGGGTTTTTGTCGAATAATTCAACGGCAGATACTCTAGTATTTGTTGGGTGAGGTGTTCCATCTGGCAATAATGTATCGCACATTACTAAATAGTTCTCACCTGTTTGTCTAAATGGATCATTGTAAATAGTTTGAGGTCGGATAAATACTTCACTATCATCACCGGTTGCCTGATTTGTTGAAGACCCGTCATAGTTCCAAATAGGGAATGAGTTTACATCCTTTGTATTTTCTTTATGTACCCGTGTTTTACTACGAAGGTTGCCATTTCCATCAATCCAAATATATTCAAGAAGCATTATATAGTATATAATATAATTATATTCACATTTTATTTCATATAATTTTATATTATATAATATATAATATAATTATATAGGATGTCTTCTGTAATTAAAGATTTAAGAATTGCTGGGAATAAAATAACAATTAATTCAAATAAAGAAGATATATTGACTGAAACAGATGACCTAGAATTTCCATCTGATATGATTTTAACAGTAACAGGTCTTAAAATAATAAATGGTCAGTTAGACTTTGACTACTCTGTTAGTAATATAAAAATGTCAACAAGAGATGATTTAGATCGTGCATTGATATATTCAAATTCAATTGAACATTGGGATGTCAGTACTATAACCAATATGTCCGACCTATTTAAAAATAAGACATCGTTTAATGAAGATATATCAAACTGGAATGTTAGTAGTGTAACAAATATGGATGATATGTTTAACGGTGCTACCGCATTTAATCAAGACCTTACTACGTGGGATATGAGAAATGTGACATCGTCTACTGATATGTTAACCGGGACAATAATAGAAGAAAGACCACGGTATTACCCTAAAAAAATATCAGAGAATACTACATTTAAAATGAAAGCAACTCCGCCGAACCAATCCTTATTAGCTATTATCAGTTTATATGATATAGAAGATCCTGGTGGACTACTATATGGTGATATAAAATATTGGGATGTTAGTAGTCAAACAAATATGAATTATCAAATAACTCTTCTTACGTTTAATGAAGATATATCAAGATGGGATGTTAGTAATGTAACTGAAATGTTCGGTATGTTTAACAGTGCTACCGCATTTAATCAAGACATTTCTGGGTGGGATGTTGGTAAGGTGACCAATGCGACAGGTTTTGGAACTGGTTCTCCTCTATGTCAAAACATAAATAACATTCCACATTTTAAGGACAGTATCACCGATTATTGTGCCTCGGTTACTTAGTTTAATTTCATTTACATTTTTCTATTATATATACAATATGAATTCATTTTTAGATTGTATTATTAAATCTCAGTCAATTGTTGATAGAATAGGATGTGATAAACCGGGTAATAACGAGGAAAAAGACATAGATGATATGGATTTAGATGAGAAGATTGATTTCCATTTTAAACAGGACAATGATAAAATTGTTATAAATAATGAAATCAATAGAATACTTAGAATTAATCAAAATATTAGTTCAATTATAAGTGATAATATATTAATAGACCTCGAGATATTTGTAGATAATGATAACAATGAAGATAATACAATTTTTAGTAGATTAGATAATACTAAATCATTGTTTGGTCGGAATTATTTAATTGAAATGCTTAAATTCCCAATCCGCGATATTGAAATTCTGAGTAGAAGACAATGTATTGTAAAATCAATTATACAGAATAAAGACCTCCGAAATATACTTAATACAAAACTGAAATATTTTGGCGGAATAGAGAACGAATTAATGTGGTTCTGGAAATCAATGGAAGATGGGTCATCAATGGACCATCTTGTTTATTATGAATTCCCATATTTCTCATTTCTTAATAATTTCCTGAATAAGAACGACCTTATATTACTTATAACAAATTGGTATAAAATGATTGTCACTCCAATATCTACTATATGCTCTCCTATATATTCAATACTAATTCCGCTCGTCATGATGAAATTAAGTAAAAAGAAAATACCAACCGATGTATTTTTCAAGATATTAAAAACAAATATTTTTACATCCGACCGGTTTGAACGAATGTTTGGAAATAATATGTATTCCAAGGCGGCGGGATTATTGAGTGCAGGGGTGTGGATTGTTCTTTATTTCCAATCCGCTAATTCATCTATACAGTCTGCTAAATCAACATATAAGTATATAGATACTATTCATACGAAAGTCAATATGCTTTCTAATTTATTAGATAATGTACAGATAATAGATGCTCATTTGGAAGACAGTTGTCAAGAATCATATAAAGAATTAGAATCGGTTGTTGACATATCACATATGAGAGACGATTTAAATAAATTAAAATCATTGTTCCATAATAAAGTTTGTATAGATAAACCATCATTAATGGAAAACAAGGGTGCGATATTAACAGCATACCATAATTTCACTGACCATAAAGACCGTCTTCTCAAATTGATTAAATATATCGGTAAATTAGATGCACTAAATTCTATTGCCCGGTTATTTATAAAACATCACCACAGTGATAATAAATATTGTTTCGTTAAATATAAAAAGGCAGATTCACCTCATATTAAGATTAAAGATTGTTGGCATCCGTATTTGGTTGATAGTCCAATACTTAATAGTGTAGATATGGGAGGTGTAACAAATCGGTCTGCTCTAATTACAGGGCCTAACGCAGCGGGGAAATCCACCTTTATTAAAACCCTTATTATGAACATATATTTAAGTCAAACTATTGGAATTGCCGCAGCAAGTGGTATGGTTATAACACCATTTTCATTAATAGATACATACTTACATATACCGGATTGTAAGGGGAGAGATTCACTATTTGAAGCAGAAATGTATAGAAGTAAGAAATACATAAAGACAATAAAAAATATGAAGAAAAGGGAATTCGCATTTGTTGTTATGGATGAAATGTTTTCTTCTACCAATTATGTTGAGGGATATGCCGCGGCATATGCTATATTAAATAAGATTAGTTCATATAATAATAGTCTGTCACTTGTAACAACACATTATGGTAAATTGGCGAAATTGGAAAAAGCAACAGATGGACGGATTAAGAATTATAATTTCTATATAAATAGAGACGTCGATAATAATATTGTATATCCATATAAGATACGCAGAGGGGTGTCCAACCAATATATAGCATTGGAATTGTTGAAATTGAATGATTTCGACGAAGATATAATAGATGTTGCCTTGGCTGAAGCAAAGACGATTAAGGAGGATTAGATGTGTAAATCAATATGTATTACTTTATATAAATTGGTATCTACTATATTTATAAAATCGATTTAAAAATTTAATAATAATAACACAATGACAATGACGAATGATCCAGAATTATATATTAATCATTTTAAAAAAGTTCTTGCTTCAATTGAAGAAGACGACATGACCGAATATGACCACAATATTCGGCGGTTTATTGAAAGAAACGACACCGATATTGTCGATGATTGTAAACCAGTTCCCAGTGAGTTGAGAGTATCAACAATGTCAGCAAAGTGTAAAATCACCCGTGAAATTATGATGGAGCGGTTTATTACACATATTTATAATAAAATTCTAAAACAGAAAGATGATACACCATATACATATCCATTCGTGGGTGTTAAATATAGAGATATAGAAATTAACATTTTAGAAAAGGCGGGTAAAAAGAAAAAGGCGGGTAAAAAGAGTTTTTATAATCAAGCAACTCTCATTATTAATCAAGGGAATGGTGATAGACAACAAAATATTAAGTTGTTTAATAATTCTAGTATTTCTCTTACAGGTTGTAAAATTAAGGCAGATGGACTAAACGCGGTTAAACATATTATTATGGAAATGAAAAGTGCACCTGATATTTTTGAGTGCGAAGAAGATAGAGAAACAATTACCCATAGTGATTATAAAATCACATTGATTAATAGTGATTATTGTCTTAATTATACAATTGACCGACCTAAACTTGCTGAACTAATGATTGAAAAATATAACCTGTTTGTTACATATACCCCTGATATTTATCCAGGGGTTAAAGTTTATTATTATTGGAATCCGAATTATAAAAGTAATAAGGGTATTTGTAAATGCGAATCAAAGTGTGAAGATAAGAAGAAGAAGGACCTTGATGAAAATTCATGTAAACGAATTACGATTGCTATTTTTCAAAGCGGTAAAGTGATTATTACAGGGTCAAACAGAATGCGACAAACAAAGGACGCCTATAATACACTTAATAAAATCATTATGAATAATTACAATGATATCCGGCGAATTACAATTGAAAGTTAGTTTATTTTATTCTAAACGACCATATATTTCGAGTAACAATTATATACTAAAAATGAGTGATTATAAAAAGGCGACTTATTGAAAATAATAAAAAGGAATTATAAATTTATATATAAGAAATAGTTTTACTAACTCTAAATTACTATAAAAGCATCATAATCAATCTTTGATTTTGGAGTAATTCGCGTCGTTTTTCTATTCTCTTTGAAAAACTCTGCCTTCATATATTCAATTACCTTTTCATCTGCTTTTGTTTTAACTGGCATATTATCCAAATCTTTCTTTCTCAAATATAGAGAATTATCAATTGAATCTGTTTGTTCAAAATAGAATAGATATCCGGTATGTCTATTACATAATACATTTTCCGTTTCTCTATTCTGTCTTTTTATTATATTTCTTGATAGATTCCTGAAATTTGTTGCTAATAATAGAATAGTCACTTCTTTCCTATCAAAATATTTCAATAATGGTGTTGGATCAGTATGAACTAACACCACATCGTTGTGTTCTTTCGCAATTTTATACATACGTCTATATAGTTCTTTATCAATCTTTTTTCTGTCATATTTATATTCTTTTGCTAGTTCAAACCATACATTATCTGAATCGACCATATAATAGTTTTTGTAATACGTCGACGCATAAGTTGTTTTACCAACACTTGACGGACCCGCTAATATAATGTATGTCATGTTATTATGTAATATATATATTATATAATAACCAATTTTATAAATAGTTTATAAAATTGATTTAAATTATATATGATATAAAATTTAAAATGACAAAATCATACTGCTACGTTGTAACTGATGCACCAGAAGGGCATTTTAGAAAGAGTTGGGGAAGTAATGGCGAAACGTGTGCTGTTAAAATTGGTAAAACAATCGATATTACAAACCGTATTATGGAATTGAATGGAGAACAGTCTGCAAATCCGTGTGGGTATCGTGTTGTTTTACTTATTGAAATTACGGACGAAGACTGTCATATTTTAGAAACAATATTACATGGACACTTTAATAATTATAGATTAGTTGATAAGAAGAAAACGGAATGGTTTTCTATAACTGAACAAAATGAAGAAGATATGTTATCAATTACAATGATTAAAAATTTTATTATTGAATTAACAAACAAAAATTCAAATTACAGATTACGAGATGATATCAATACATTACGATCAAAACAAACTATTAGCATTAATGAAGAATATTATGTTAAACTACATCCAAATTTTGAAAATTCAAAAGCACAACAAAAATGTAATGAACGAGTTTGTCAAATAGACAATTTACACATTACTGTAAAAGAATTACTTAACTCAAAATTAAAACTAGGTGGTTCAAATAAGAATCCAAAGAATTATACGAAGGAGGACTTAAAATATGATATTAAAAAAAATTATTTACAACTCGTTGAATCATTGTAATCCTCCTTCGTCAATACATATCCCCAGTGTTGAAGTGTTTGACGCCGTGTTGGACTAATTGAGAACTCATTATATGTTGTTTCCTTCTTTTTATAATATTTATTAATGCTCGTCTGAATCGACAGTGAGGTCCGGCTGTTTGTTTCCAACGTTTGATTTGTCTTTCATCATCGGGGCATCTAGTTCCTCTATAAAAATCACAATACCAACGCATCCATCCATATGGATGATATTCAGTTATCCAGTATTTATCTTCCCATGCTTCTAGTGTTGAACCACATGGAACTTTATATGTATTAATTGTTTTATCATAATCATCCTACCCTCTTGTTAATTCATTATCAGTTAATCCTTTCCACCAAGATGCTGGAAATGTTTTATGAACATTTTTATATTCTTTATTAGTTACACTTGAAAAGATAGGTCTCCAATATGTCCCTCCGAAACTCCCTTGTTTGAATATTTCGACGGGTATAAGATTCGGTGTAAATTCAGGGTAATCACTGAAAATAATTTGTCCTTTTGAATTCTTCTATGGCATTATAATATATTATATTCTACTTACAATTTATACCCAAATATGTTAATGTTGGCATTTTAGTTGTTGCGGTCGTTATAATAGCAAGAGCAATTGTTAGAACATAATCTATTAATGCTGTCCCGACAAATCGAACACTATGTGATCCTTCGCCCTGGTTTACTAAATATGTATTTGAACCGACGAAGAGGGTATTTTATGTTTATTTATATAAAATTTGAATAATTTATTAATTACATTATTCAACTTCCAACAATGACTACACGTATCTCAACGACTGCCCTTTTTATGCTTTTTGCCATCGGAATGTCTTGCTCGACAAAGCAGGATTGTTCAAACAATGGAAATTGCGTCAACGGACAGTGTAATTGTTTTCCCGGATATACCGGTGACACGTGCAGTGAATCCAGTTGTCTTCATGGCGAAGTAAAGAATGGAAAATGTAAATGCTCTATTGGAGCAACATTGACTAATGGTGCGTGCGTCAAAGATTGCGGAAAACATGGGAATTATTCTGTTTCAACAGACTCGTGTATCTGCGAAGAAGGTTGGACAACTGCTGGAATTACGGATACGATTGCCTATTTTGAAGGAACGTGTTCGCAATTCCAGTGTGAATCCGACAAACAATGCCAAGACCTACTTGGACTACCGAGTGCTACTTGTCCCAAAAAAGGATGGGATTGTGCTTGTGGTTTCTCGCATATGTCACTCGATCGTGGTGGTGCGAGATGCCAGAACTTTATGTATACTGTGTCGTATGAATTTACTGAAACTATATACAAAATAATAATCGAATCAAGTAAGTATCTATTTACCCCGGTACTTCTTCTTGTTATTGCTCTATTTGGGCAGAAAAGAACTCAGTGCAGTCACGGACCCCGGGACATAATGAGTAATTGGTTCGGATACAAACGAAATGGAAATGACTATTATTGTCGTGGAAGTTGTGTGTTCGAGTTACCATACCGTGAATGGTCTGTAACTTGTATATATGAAACAATCCGTGATGAATTCGCGTGGGTCATCTTCTATGTATCAACCATCTTATGGAGCTATTCATTTCTCGGACTACTTTGGCTGTCATTTTTCACAATGTGTTCATTCATAGTATGGATTGTGATTGCTATTATTTGTCTGGTTATTGTTTGTTTTATGATGGTAAATGGAGATAGTTCATCTAGTTCCAATGATTGCTGTTGCACCCCATGTGGTGGGACTATGTCAAATACAACCGTCAATTCGACCGGAAGTATAACAAACAACTATTACTATTACAATTACCCATATTACTACGGTGACTGTGGGTCGTGTAACTGTGACTGTTGTAGTTGCTGTTCAAGCAATGAATGCTGCCGGTGGTTGAGTTGCTATTATCTCTTTAAGAAATTGTTTCTCTTCTTTCCACAAATTCCATCCAACCGTAAAGGTGGATTTATTGGGTATCTCATTGGTACTCATCCTCTCAGAACAACCTATTTAGGTGGTTCAAAATGGAAAGATATTATTACCGGGTCTACAAGAGTTGAAAGCACCATTTCATCGGACGACCTTGATATATTTAGACAGGAAATAATGGGGAGTTCATCTTCGGGTGTGGCTATTACGTCTGTGTCAATCACACGTGAAACTACGCCTTCATTAAAAACAAATCTTATTCAAGATGAACTTGTCAAAACAGGAACAGTTAAAGGTGTTAGTATTTTCGAACGTGGTTCTGGCATACTAGAGTCGAATGATTTAATCGGAACATCAATGGATGATTACACCGAATCAAGTTGTCAACTATGTTTCGATAAAACAACGACTTACTATACCGCGTTTGAATGTGGTCATGGGTGTTGTCACGACTGTGCTATGAAAATTATTGATAAACAAGTTCCTTGTCCTTACTGCCGTAAACATTTTACAACACTTGTGAAAGGCAAATATACTATGGATATTGTATAATTACAATTTATAAAATATAATTCGG
>TARA_B110000971_G_scaffold120749_1_pt1 | contig 12516 bp, 15 predicted proteins | sample TARA_B110000971 | Tara Oceans TARA_B110000971 (sample SAMEA4397842) | marine metagenome | biome: Polar Biome; feature: [SRF] surface water layer (ENVO:00010504); material: water (ENVO:00002006), including particulate matter (ENVO:01000060) such as... | depth 5 m | reverse complement strand
GGCCCGTCCGAGGAAAATTATAACGCCCCTTTGAGATCTCGACGAGATCAAGCAACAACCCACACCGCCACACGCGAGGCACGATATCAGATTCAGGGTGGCCAACGTATCCAAAAAGCAACTCGCGATGGACGAAGAAACGTATGCGAGCGAAAGCGAAAGCGAAGAGGTTGAGAGCGAAAGCGAAAGCGATGAGGCTGATGAAATTCATCAGGCCGCGAAGGAGGGGATTGGGTGACACTGAAGCGCTTGCATCGGCAAGGTCACCCGAGGACCGGCACCGAAGTTTGCCTCGCAGCGGCGGAGGGCGGAAGGCTCAACGTACTGCAATGGGCACGCGCGGAAGGCTACGCGTGGGACGAGTGGTCGTGCAGCGCAGCGGCATGGGGCGGGTACCTAGAGGTTCTGCAGTGGGCGCGCTCCAGCGCCTGTCCGTGGGATACGACGACGTGCTCGAGGGCGGCGGAGGGCGGACACTTAAATGTTCTCCGGTGGGCGCGCGCGAACGGATGTCCGTGGGACAAGGTGACGTGCGAAAAGGCGGCGTTTGGCGGGCACTTCGAGGTTCTTAAGTGGGCGCACGCGAACGGATGCTCATGGGACGCAGAAACGTGCATGTTGGCGGTAAACGAAGGGCACTTTGAGATGCTTAAGTGGGCGTGCGCTAACGGGTGCCCTTGCGACGAGAAATCGTGCGCGCTCGCGGCGGATGGCGGACACCTCGAGCTTCTGCAGTGGTTGCGCGCGCATGGCTGTCCGTGGAGCGGTGCGACGTGCTCCATGGCCGCGGAGAACGGGCATCTAACGGTTCTAAAGTGGGCGCACAGGAACGGCTGTCCGTGGGACGAGTTTACGTGCGCCAAGGCGGCGGAGGGTGGACGCCTTGACATGCTTAAGTGGGCGCGCCAGAACGGCTGCCCGTGGGATGTTCGGGTGTGCACGTATGCGGCAATGGGCGGGTACTTCGAGATGCTTCAGTGGGCGAGGGCGAATGCGTGTCCTTGGGACGAGGAGACGTGCGCTTTCGCGGCGATGGGCGGGCACCTCGAAATTCTGCAATGGGCGCGTTTGAACGGCTGTCCATGGGACTGGACGACGTGCGTTGGGGCGCAGCAGGGTGGCAATCTTGAGGTGATGAAGTGGGCGTGCGAGAACGGCGTGCCAACTCGTGGGATAGGCAGTGTATCTGAATGCACGGTCAGTTAGTACCTTTGGATAGGACGATTTCAAGATCGATCGAGGCGCAGTGAGAAAAGACGGAAAGCGGCGCGAGAGACGAACGGGAAAAGACAAAGTGATGACGAGTGTACAAAGGCTAGGATCTAGCCGCACTAGTTAGCTCGATGTTAGTAAGAAAAAGAAAGAGTGTGTCAGCGCGATTGTTTGTTTGTTTTAAGAGGGTTTAATTCCTTTAAATACAAGTATCTAACTCGTGTATGTAGTGTTCTCTCTCGGGGGAAGGTACCGGCACTCTGTACACCTTATTTCCTCCACATCTCGGCACCGTACCTCGTTCAATTTTTCTTGAGCTCCGCGAGCGTTTTCTCCGAGTGCCGATCCGTGGCGAGCAGGGTGAACTTGTGCGCGTTGATTGTGAGGGTGTTCCCCACTACAAAGTCCCTGGCGAGGTACGGCACGTTCGACCCGGGTTTCTTGACCGGTTCGAACGTGCGTTCCAGAAACTTCCCTCCTATCAACCCACTGTTCCTAACCGGGGGCTCGAAAACCGACAACGTCCCGTCCACCAGAAAGAACGAAACCACGAACCGCCGGTCGTCGTGCGGCGCGAACAGTGAGTCTGTTTTCGTTTTCAAAGCGTTTGGTGAAAGGTCGTTTTCAAGCTTTGATAGGTCGTTCTCGAACTTCGCGGTGAACTGGATTGTTTTGCCGTCGTTCTTTTGGAAGTTGGACACGTCGAAGGGCGCGCGTTTCGGAATCAAAGAGGTCAACGAACAATTCCGCAACGAATCCACGTCGCTGCCGAACCCGTTCGGCGGCGGCACGGTCGTCGGCGCGCGCGGTTTGTGATCCTCGATCGGCGACGCCGCCATTTCGTGTAAACTTCGCCCAAGACTCTTTACGTAATACGAACGCGTCGACGCATCGCAGTCATGCACGAAAAGGTTTCTTCCGTAAACCCCAACGATGCCTCCGATTTTAATGTCTGGCGCCTGCAAGTGTTTACTCGCCCCTCCACCCAGCTTTCCAAACCCGGGCACCCCAACGTCGAAGACGCCGTGCGCCGGGAGTTTCGACCGCGCCAGCATTTTGGGAAACGGATCCTGGTTGTAAAAAGAAAAGTGTCAGTCTCGTACGGGCAATCGCAGAGGCGGTGTGTGGTGAATGGGAAATGCTTACCAACCCCGTGTTCCGCCCCTGTTCCTCAAGCACCTCCACGGTACCGTCTCGGACGAAGTAATTCAACGTGTACTTCGTTAAACTCCCGCCGTTTCCCGAGCCGTCGTAGGTGCAGAAAAAACGCAACACGGTTTTGTCGTACGGGTCGGTCCTTTCGTCGGATTTGATACTTTCAGACGCATCGGCGTCCACCGTGTTCGCGTCGACTTCCGCGAACACCCGTCGGCCACCCGTGCCTCTATTACCCATGCCGATAAGCCCTAAAACGCCAGGGCCTTCGTCGACCCTGGAGTCGGGAACGCGCCCGTCCGCCGGGACGTCGACGCCCTGTTTCCCGAGAAACTCGCGCGTGAACTGGGCGGTTTGTAAAACAAAGTGTCAGTCTTTCGGGCGATGTTCGTAACTTGTATGAGCAAACAGTGTAGTTGATTTCCTACTGTCAAGTGTACTCACGTAGGGGCTTGAAACAGTGTTTGGATTTGGGAAAGCGCGACACACGTACTTGGTCGCACTTTGTGATGAAATACGTCCGCCCGTACAGCACCACGACGCCGCCGACGTTGAAGTCCTGTCTTTCTGCTTTCTGGCCGGGCTTCACGGCGTGCCTTCGTAGCAAAACGCCTTGCGCGAGGCCTGAGTTGTCCGTTTTGGGTTCCGTGACATCCACGGTACCGTCCTCCAGGTAGTACCTCAAACAAACTTGCCTCACGCGGTCGTTACCGTCCACCGCCTGTTCCGCGAAGTACGCCTCGAACGCCAGGAACATCCCGTCGAACGCGACCCAGGCGGGCACCGCGCTGCCCTCGCCAAGATTCATCTCCCCCAAGGTCTTCATCGCGGGCGCGCCTGGGGCGGGGGCCGGGGCGTTCTGGGGATCCGCGCTGACCTGCCGCTTGAACGTCGCGCTGAGCGGAATCGATTTGTCCGTCATAGGCCGGTGTTCCTTTTCGATGCGGTCGTAATCCGCCATCGTCGCGGTCACCGGTCGGTCGGAATGAGTCTGGTCGGGAAGACCAACGACCTGGATGCCGCCTTGGGCGTACTGCAGGGTCTGGGGGATGCGGCGCGCGGGGACCTGGTTGGGGAGGGGGTGAGGGATGTCAGCAACGCGAATGAATTGCAATTCGCCTGAATTGCGCGAGGGGAACCAGATGATGGACTTGAAAAATGAATTGAGATGGGCCACGCGTACGCGCCATGCACCTACCCTCGGGTCCCGCACGTCGTACCCCGGTAACAGGGGGATGTCCGTCATGAGGCTCATGGAACGCGCGCGGGCGTGCCGTGAGTCGCAGGGGCGAATGGCGCGCGTGTGAAGCGCGCGGTGCGTGGGACGAATTTCGTGACCCATAACCCCGCGAAAGGAGTCAAAAAAATCTGAAGCAATCAACACTTTTCTCGGTGCTTCGAACTGAGATCGCGCCACCAGAAGAGACGGCACGAGCCACGACGGTCTACTCTTTGCGTTTCTTTTCGTCCCTACTGGAACGTGACCGCCCGCAGACCCCCGTGTTTCGTCTCGGCAAGACCCGGTTGCGCAACCCGCGATGCCCCCCCCTTCCGGTTTCGACTACAGCAAGTGGGACAAGTTGGAGTTGAGTGATGATGAAGATGACCACCCTGGGGCGAAGTTCATCGAGGAAAACACGTTGCGGCGGATCAAAAGGGAGACGCACGGACGGCAGGAACAGGAGCGGGGTGAGAAGATCGAGGCGTTGACCAAAACCATTGAGGAGGGGACGAAACAGTTGGACGTGGCGAACGGAGACGGTGGGTCGGGTTCTTTGAGTCACGCCGAGAAACGCGCGATCGAAAAAACAATAGAAGACGCGAAACTCGATTTGCAAAAAACACAACGCGAACGGAAGTTCAACGCGGATGAGATGTGTTACGTGAGCTCGGAACGGACGTTGGTGGGGGACGCGTGTAAGCCCGATACCGGTAACGGGGACCTGGATTACGAGGGTAAGTATTTCCCAATCACCACATTCCGCCGACTGATTGCCCATACGAGACTGACACTTTCTTTTTTATCTCTCCAGGTTTCGTGACTAAACACAAAGCGGAACTCGAAACGCTCGCCGCGACCTCGTTTCGCGAAAAAGGCCTCGAGGACATGGGGGACTTTTTCAAACACAACGTGCATCTGCTGACGGTAAGTATTTCCCAATCACCACATTCCGCCGACTGATTGCCCATACGAGACTGACACTTTCTTTTATTTATCTCAGGAACACTCCATGGGGTTCATGTTGCTGAAGTGCTTGCACCTTGAGATGGCGGGTGACCGACTCGGAATGCTTCGCACCGCAAAAACCGGGTACGCGCTGAAATCGATCATGGATTTCGCGGACGCCGGGAAGAAACAGATGAAAGACGCTGGCCGGCCGTTTTTCACGCGCCTTGCGGAGGACGACAAGGTTTTCAAAGACTACACCGACGCGTACGACGACTACTGCGAGAAGCTTAAGGAACGCGCGGTGGTGAAAAAGACGGAAGAAGCCACTGCCAAAGAAAAACTCGCGAAAGAGATTGACGACGCTGAGTCTCTTGAAGAGATCCCACGGGAGCAACGCTTGGGGCCGGGGGGGTTGGACCCGGTGGAGGTTTTCGAGTCCCTCCCGAAGGAAATGCAGGACGCGTTTGAAAGCGGGAACGTGGATACGCTTCGCGATTTCGTGAACAAACTCCCGATGAATGAGGCGAAGTTGTACATGAAGCGGATGGTTGACTCCGGTTTGTGGGTGGCGACCCCGGGACAGGAAGGCACCGCGCTACAGGACGGCGACGACGATGAGGACGAGTAATTGTTCAGTGTTTGTTCAATACCATCATCAGAGACTACTGACAACATACCACGGTAGACCCGGTCGTACTTACTAAATCCCTAAATCCCTTACTTACTAAATCCCTGGTACTCGGTGCTTACTAAACCCCTAAATCCACACTACACTCCTCCCTATACCTACTCCAGTCCTAGATTTTCCATGAACGTCTCTATTTCCGCGCAATACGTCGAGTGCGCCGCGTCTGCGTACAGCACCAGGGGCGAGTCGGAGAACAAGACGCTTTCTTTTTTATTTTCTTCTTCTTTTTCTGAAAAGCGTACTTCCCTCGCGTCGATCAGCGCCAGCGCCGGAGTGTTGTTCGCCAGCGCCTGCGAGTCCGTGAACACGTGCGTTATGAAAACATCACCAAGGCCGGCGCGGTGACAAGCGTCAACGATAACTTCCTCGCGGTCGTGAGGGTAAATGAAGTGCGCGGTGGGGCGGCGCGAGGTGTCGACGTTACCGTTTTCCGAGTCGCTCGTTACCTTTGCCTTTCCCTCCTCTCTCAACAACGCCTTCGCCGCCGCCGCAAACTCGAAAAGCGTCGCGGTTGATTCGTAGTGCGCGTGCAAGCGCTCGGTGCTTGTCGGTAACGTACCAAGTCCCCGTACCGAATTCAACTCGTAATACGGAGGGTTAATCAACACGGCGTCGCACGACCCACGGAACTTTTGGATGCGTTTTTGGGATTCTTTTTTGAAGGTATTTTTTTCATCCTGGAAAACTTCCAAAACGTCGCAGTGCACCACGGTCGCTTTGTCACGCAATCCGTTCAGGGTGACGTTCCGCTCACACCGGCTCGCTAAGGAAACCTGCTTCTCCAGGAAAAGAACCTCACGAATCTTCTTGACACTAATTGCCCATACCGAAAGCGAAACCAAAATCCCAACCACACCGGACCCGGCGCCCAAATCGGCGATTGTTACGCTCACGTTTTCGGTTCTGGTTTCGGTTCCGGTTCCGTCGCGCAGAAACTTCGTCGTATGGGTACCAGTCTCGAAACTCCGGGAAACGTGCGCCGCCAAAACCAGGGAATCCACGTTACACCGGTAGCCTTGTTTTGCTTGTAACAGCAACAGTCGCGATTTGAACAGAACATCCAGGGTTTCGCGCGCGGACGGGATGGTTTGGTGGAGGTTTTCTTCACGGTCAAAGTCATTTGGTAAATCAGCCGACGACGATGTCTTCGTCTCCGATGTTTTCGTCGTCTCCAGACCGTGTAGCAACGACTCGTGCTGCGCGCGCACCAGCCTTTCAAGCGCCGAGCCCCCGCGGGTTGTTTTTGAAGTGTCCGAATCGGGTGACAGAAACTGGGTGACGCGTCGTTGAACGAGCTCGCGAATCGCGGAGTGGGAGTGTTTGTGCGGTGCTTTCTTGAGTTTTTGCGACGTTTTTGTGGACTGCGAGTGTACCACGCCCACCGCCGAAACCGCTGAGCACCGGTATTTCGAGAACGAGACGGACGGACGCGTGACTCGTGTGACGCACGCGCGCATCACGGCTGGCGTCCGAAGAACACCGCCGTGGCAGGGCCAACCGCCGCGGCGCGAAGAGTGAGGAGCGAGAGACCGCAAATGGGAGGAAAAGCAGCGCAAGAACAAAAAGCCTCAGCATCGCCTGGTGGTTATGGGCAAAGCCTGTTTTGCTTGAGAGGGTTTCAGGGTTTCGGCAGCGACGAAGCACGAGACTTCCGTTTGCCGCTCGCGCGGAAGAGAGACGGGGATTGAAGACACGGCCCAATTTATGTTCCTAAAGCGTTTCGCATGTATATAACACGGTCGATCGCGCACGCCTGCTTTCGCGTCACCCGTCGCGTTCGACAACCTCTCCCTCGCCGGCTATGAATCCAAACAATTCTCCACACGATGCCCCGACTTCCTCTCGGCGCCCCAACGTGTCTCCAACGGGCTAAATTAAGCGACAAGCAACCCCTTGTCCCTCCGGAGCTCCTGCTTGTACTTGGACATCCGTGACTTGCGCCGCGCGCCGGTGTTCCCGTGAAGCACCCCCTTGCCCACGGCTTTGTCCACCGCCTTGGTGGCTTGGCTGATCAGCAACTCCAGTTCGCCGATGTCCGAATCGGTGCACACGTCCATCCCCTTCAGCGCCTGCGCCTTCAGAAAAACCTTCTTCATCCGGGTTGTGATTTCGGACTTGCGCATCTTGTTCCGGAGACGCTCGGTGCGGGACTGTGTTTTGTTTGGGGGGAGGGGGGATTAGGTCAGTGACTCGTCGAGTGATGGATGATTGATGCGCCTAGTGGAAAAAAAAGCCACGCCACAAAAGCTTCCCGTCCCCAGGGTTTTGGTTTTGGGCCCGGAGATGGGACCCGGTGGCGGTGTACGACCTGACCCACGCCCGCGCGTGTGTTGGTCTTGCTCGGTACGCGCGCGTAGAGACCGGCGAGCGCGGTTGTTTGGCCGGTTTCACGGTGTGCCGTCACGACGGATGCTCGCGACTTACCTGAAGCGTACGCGCGACTTTGTTCTGCTTGGCATCCACCACGAATGTGACGCGAGACACGCCGACGCGCGCGACGGGCGAAACGAACGCGGCGACGCTCTTCTTGAAGCCGAGGCCCGCTGCGCTGGGCGCCGCGAGGGAAAGCGAGGAGAAAGCGTTGGCGAGCGCCATCGTGTGCGTTCGGTGTGGGCTCGTTTCCGGCGACGGGTGCGGCTTTCATCAGCGCGTCGCGAATCGGATAAACGCAAGCACGCACGCGCCGACGTGTCGGGAACCGAAAAAGGTGGCGCGGTGTAAATATCGCTGAAACGTCGTCATCGACACCCCAGGGTCTCATCGTCACACCGCCGCGCCACGCCTGTCGCGTCGTGTTTTCGTAACACTCGTACTATGCGAAACGCGGTGTTCGCGCTGTGCCGACGCGCCACTCGCCAGGTTTTCTCCGCGCCTTGCAGTGCCGGGTCCCGAGGCGTTCTCGCCCCCAGCGCGAACGCGTTCGCCCACCATGGCCAAATCCTATTGGCGCGTCAGTTCGCCGTCTCCGCGGTGAGCTCACCGCGAGCCGCTGGTGTTACCGCGTTCGGTTCCTTCCGAGTCACGGGCTCGTTCCGATCGATGGGAGTCGTCACCGCGACCGCGGCGATCGCCACCAGCGTCGTGGCCACAACACTCGCGACGACCACCACAGCAGAAACCAAAGCGGCGGTCCCCATCGACAGCCTGCCGTTCAAAAAAGTAACCCTGTACCAGTACGACGTGTGTCCTTTCTGTAACAAAGTCAAAGCCATGCTTGACTTCCACGGCGTGCCGTATGACGTGGTGGAGGTGAACCCGCTTACGAAAAGCGAGATGAAATTCTCCAAGGAATACAGTAAGGTCCCGGTGTTGGTGGTGGACGAAACGCAGATCAACAACAGCAGCGAGATCATGCGGTGGCTGGAACTGAACGTGCCGAGCGCGCAGTCGTTAAAAAAAAAAAAACGGCACCGCGAAACAAAACTCAAAGGCGAGCGAAAAGGAACTGAAGTGGATGTCCTGGGTGGACGACCGGTTCGTCCACGTGGTGACCCCCAATATTTACCGAACCTGGACCGAAGCGTTCGCGAGCTTCGACTACATCACGAACCGGGGCAACTTCAACTTTTTCGAGCGACAAGCGGTGAAACTGTCGGGCGCCGTTTCCATGTACCTGATTTCGCAGAACGTGTTGAAAAAAAGACACGGCATCGTGGATGAGCGGGCGGAGCTTTACAAGGACTTGAATCAGTGGACGGACGCGGCGGTTGGTACGAGCGCTTTCTGCGGAGGCGCTGCGCCGAACCTAGCCGATCTCGCCGTGTTTGGCGTGCTGAGAGCGGTGAAGACGTTTCAGGTACGAATCAGGGCTTACCCAAATCCAGACACTGTTTGATGCCCCTCTTTGACTGCACTGTTATTAAAAGGAATTATACTACATACATCACAAGTGCACTGTTCGGCCCGATTACGGGTGACTATTTGCTCATACACGTTACGAAGTACACCCGTACTCGAGACTCACGCGACTGACCCTTTTCTTTTCCACTCGCAGACATTTGAAGACGCCATGGCGGAGTGCCCGGACGCGAAGCGGTGGTACAAGCGGATGGAACATGAAGTGGGGGGGGCGAGCAGGAGCGACGGGGTGGAGAACTAGAAGGTTTTGAGATTTTTTGAATCTTTCGTGACTGCAATTCACGGTGTCTTCAGCGCAACCTCTTTTACGTAGCACCGGCGCGCGCCCCCGATCCTGAAATTGCCTGACTTTGACTTTATTTTATCAAACATGGGTGCCTAGATGCAATCTGATGTTCTCTTGACTTTTCGTCATACCGCTGCGCACACCCCACCCGTGCTGGTCTTCGGTCCCCCGCGTTTCGCGACACCGAACGCGGCCGACCTCAACGCTTTCGGAGTCGGTGACGCTTCCCTCGACACACAGCGCACTCGCGTCCGGACCGAGATCTCGGACAGGACACGCGTTTCCGTGATGGAGACCGCGGAAGGCGGTTCCACACCTGACGCACCCGCCCCCACGAGCGCTCAAGTGCGCGAAGCCACACGGGCGGTGCTGCCGTTAGTGGACCTGGAAACCGTCCGCGAGATCGACGTTGTGAAAATGGTGGAACAAAGACTGGGCGCGATGGTGGAGGAGTCCCCTGAATTGCGAGCCGTGGTGCAGGACGAAATAGACAAGCAGTTGCTACGAGATGACGGTGATGACGACATTACCGGAGATGACATCACCGGAACCGCTCCCGAAAAGCCCAAAGCCAAGCCCAAACGCAAACGCGGCGACAATATGGGCGGCTTCGTCGTGAGCGACGACGACGACGGGGATTACGCGAGCGACCGTGAAGAGGAAGAGAACGACGACGACGAAACCGGCGCGAAAAAGAACGGAAAGTGGACCAAAAAAGAGTGGCAGGAAGCTAGGCACGACTGGAGCGTACCCGCGGCGGTTCCTCCTGTGGTTCAAGTAGGTGACCCAAACGGTACCGCTCCAGGCGCTCCTCCGCCAATCGCCGGCGTGGACGACCGCAAGATCTTCGTCGCCCTTTCCCTGACCGGTTCCGGCCAGACCGCGAAGTCGCTGGCTTCGTTTTTGAAAACGAGCAAATCCGAGGTGAACAAAGCGCTGTACCGGCTGCAAGCCGGTGGCAAGGTCGCGAAGAGTGACAGTGCCGGGGGGGCGCCCACGTGGAGCGCCGTGGAAGGAGCGGCTCCCGGAGGGTCGGGAGGGCCTAGTTTCGGCGCCGGCACTCCTAGCACAGTTCCCGCCGGTGTTGGCGCCGCCGGTCCCACCACTGCTCCTGTCGCAGCTCCCACCACTGCTCCCACCACAGCAGCTCCCACCACAGACGACGCCTTCGCCGTGGACGGTCAGATCTGCGCGTTGTCGAAATCAAAGCGCGTGGTGGTCGGTGAGTACCGCGGGAAGAAGAACCTTTCCCTTCGTGAGTACTACGAAAAAGACGGGAAGTGGTTGCCCGGGAAAAAAGGCATCTCCCTCGCCAGGGACCAGTGGGCGGTTTTGAAGAAACACGTCGGGGCTGGAGACGTGGAGGCGCGACTGAAGAAGGATCCGGGTGGCGCCGGGGACTTTTTAGTCGGGAACTTATCCCCGACGCGCAGGTTAACGGTCGGTTCGTTCCGAAACGTCCCCACCGTGGGCGTCCGCGAGTACTACGAAAAGGACGGCAAAACCCTGCCCGGGTTCAAGGGGATGAACATGTCGCTGGAACAGTGGGGGGTGTTTTGCGGTTTCGTCGACGCGATCGAGACGGCGATGGGGAAGTGAGGGGAACGTGCGTTGCGTTCACGGATCGCGTGGTTTCGTAGTAGTCCCGTTCGTAGTCCCTGCGGGTGCGGACGTTAACAAGGCAACGGATGGCGACGGCTGACGGCGCTGTGTAGTCTGTTCGTTGCCTTGTTAACGTCCGCACTCGCACGGACTACTAAGGACTAAGTAGTCTTTCTTTGTAAAATCGTGTCTCTACCTGTCGCGCGCGCGGAGTCTCGGGACCAAGTCTCCTTCATCTCGGGTTTTCCCCCGTCACGTCCTCGTCGGCGTCCTCATCGAACGACGCCGCGGGCTCCACGTACAACCCACCCGGCGGTTCGAAGAAACTCCCGATTGACGGTTGGTTCTTCGACTCGTCCAAGTTCCCGCCAATCAAAACAGGCGAAGACGCGTCAAACTCGAGCGCGTCTTCATCCGTGGCGTTGACGATGCCGAAGACTCTGCGCACGTTCTCCGCGGCTGCGGAGGCGATATCGGGGTCGGTCTCGTCGCCTTGCGCAAACTTGTACTCGCTCCGCGCGTCCACCACGCTGCCGTCGGGCCAAACCCGGTCGTGCGCCACGCGCTCCCACACCGCGTAGTCCTCGCCGCTCGCGCAGAGCGCCCACGTTGGTTCGGGGGGTACCAGGGTTTCAGGCATTTCGAACCGCGGCCCCAGCTTTATGGTCAGCGAGTGCCCGACTGTCGCGACGTAGATGTCACTCTCCGCCAGAAGGATCTTCACCGAGGAATCAGCCGCGATGCCGTTGCGTCTGCGGATATCCTGCGTTGTGACGTGAAAAGTGGTTAACGTCCCGTGTTGGGCGTGTATTGGACGATGTATGGACAACAGTCACCGCAATCGGGCCTCCACAGTCACCAGCGTTAGTGGTGAAACAATGTGTGTCGGATTCGGGAAACGCGCAACACGGCGACGTACCAGCAACAGCGCGATGGAGTCACACAGGGAAGGCATGGTCCACACGTGCGCGCCGAAAATGCACGGAATGCCGGGGTGCGTGAGGATGTACGCGTACCCTAGCGCGAGCCGGTCGTGCGGAAACGGCCAGTGGTTCTGGGGGGACCCGGTGTCGTGGTTGTCTATGAACGTCACCGAGCGCTGCGGGACCCAGCCTGTGATTGTAAAAGAAATGTGTGAGTTTTGTATGCGCAAATAGTCGGAGGGATTTGGTGAAATACAATACGCACCCAGTAACCCGGGCGGGCGGTTCGCTTTGTCCCGCAACCGCCAGAACTCGGTGTGCGTCACCGCGCGCTGCAGGATGCCTTTGGTTGGGAAGTCGAACAACGCGCACGCGCCTTGCGTGTTGTCGAGCCAGTTCACTAGCTTCCCCCGCGGGCCGTCCTGGTCGTACCCCAGGTACGTGCCTTCCCAGTACAAATCCACCCAGAACTCCCCGACGTTGAACGCCGGGTTGTTGTTGGTGGCGGTTTTTGGGTTCAACAAAACGGGGTCGGGAACCGGTTTGGCGCTTTCGGAGGACGTTGTCGTGTGTCCCTCCTTCGCGGCGTGCGTAGGTTCCACTCTTTCGAGTTTTGCCAGAA
>TARA_B110000971_G_scaffold152797_1_pt1 | contig 12618 bp, 6 predicted proteins | sample TARA_B110000971 | Tara Oceans TARA_B110000971 (sample SAMEA4397842) | marine metagenome | biome: Polar Biome; feature: [SRF] surface water layer (ENVO:00010504); material: water (ENVO:00002006), including particulate matter (ENVO:01000060) such as... | depth 5 m | reverse complement strand
AAAAATAAATATAAAATAAAAATATATGCCAAATTATACACTAACACATAGTCAAGACGTTCAAGGGTGGGCTTCGTTTTACAGTTACTTCCCTGAATATATTATGGGTATGAATCAATACTTGTATACTTTTAAAAATGGAGATTTATATCGACACAACACAAATCCTGTTAGGAATAATTATTACGGGAATCAATATAACTCTACAATTACAAGCGTATTAAATGATCAACCATTACAGAATAAGGTTTTTAAAACCATAGAGTTAGAATCTGATTCTAGCTGGGGTGCAACTTTTTTAACTGACTTACAAGTAGGTAGTATTAATGCCGATTACTTTTCTTTAAAAGAAGGTTCTTATTTTAGTTTCATTAGGTATAATCAAAATCAAGAAAATTTAAATTTAAGATCTACGCAAGGTATAGGAACGTGTGCTAATGTAACTGGAAGTGTTGCCGCACCTCCTTTGGCTATTGAGTTTAATTTTTCAGTTGACTCTATACTTAATATAGGTGCAACCGCATATAAAATTAATGCTGGAGCTTTAGTTGAGTTAGGTCCTGTTACGGCAATCTCTGAAGATAGACGAATTGTTACGGTACTAAATCCTATTGCTGATGCAGTTGGTGGAGATAGTATAGTGTACTTAAAAGACCCAGTAGCCGAGTCTTATGGTATGTTAGGTTACTATTTAGAGTTTACTTTAACAAACACTAGCACTGTAGCAACTGAGTTGTTTGCTGTAAATAGTCAAGTCTTCAAAAGTTATCCATAGATTTTTGTATCTTTGCTTTAATGGGATTTACGATAAAAAAATTAAGCCCTACCGATTACGATGAAATTTTAGTAAATTGGTGGAATGATTGGAGATGGCAAGCTCCTCCTAAAGACTTTTTACCTGAAGATGGTAAAGGTGGATATATTATTTACGATGAAGATATTCCTGTTTGTGCAGGCTTTATTTATGTGACTAATTCCAAAGTAGGTTGGTGTGATTGGATTATCTCTAATTTTAATTACAAGGACAAGTTAAAAAGAAAAGAGGCTTTAAAAAAGCTTATATTAACTTTAACTGAAACCTTAAAAATAAGTAAATGCAAGTATGCTTATGCTTTAATTAAATCTGATTCTTTAATAAATATTTATAAGGAAGAGGGTTACTTAGAAGCTGGTCAATACAATAAAGAAATGATAAAAAAATTATAATATGGCAGCAATAACATCAGCGGTTTTATCTATAGGTTCAATGGCTTACAAAGGTTTTTCTGCTATAGATGCAGCAAAATCACAATCTAGAGAAGCTGGTCGGCTTACCGAGCAAGCAGATGAATTAGAGAGAAATGCTTTAGCAGATATAGAACAAAATCGTTTAGAGGCGGTACAAGCTCCTATGCAAATATTTGATACCACTAATGAACTACAAACGTTAGATGGTTCTACTATTTTAGAAGCGGCAGCTGAGGGAGATCAAAGAGGTGTTCAAGCTACTGCTGGTAAAATAAAAGGAACTCAAGACGCGGCTAGAACTGAAGCTAGAGATACTATTGCTAAAGTCCAATTAGAATTGGATACTAACGCCGCTAAAGAAGGAAATAGAAAAGGTGAGTTAGCGTCTAAATACAAAACAGATCAAGCAATTGAGATGTCTTTAGAGGCTGATGCTATGCAGAAAAACGCAGAAGGCTTAGAGGCTGCGGGTGTATCTAATTTAGTAGATGCTGGTGTTGGAGCTTTTAGCGCAGTAAATACAGCTTTTGGAAGTAAAGCTGGAAAGGCTGCTAAAGGACTTATGGATGCTGATCCTAGTCTTTCTAAAACAGATGCTTTAAAAATGGCAAACGAACAGGGGTTAGAAGGTAAAACAGGTATAGGTAAGTTCTTAGCTAAAACAGGGCAGAATATTTCAAAATATGCTGGGCTTGCTGCTGATGGATTATCTCAATTTACTGGTATTGGAGATGGTAAAGATTTTAGTAAATCTGGAATTGGTGAAGCTTGGGAAGATATAAAAAATCTTCCATACGACGAATTATTAAAAAAAGCTGAAGCAGCTGGTATGGATATAAAAGATTTTATATTAGGCGCTAAAAAAAATAAGTAATATGGCGGATAGATTAGATATTGCGAAATTAAAACTAGAGAAAGGTTTATTAAGCGGTAAAGGCGCACCAAGTACAGCAGTAGCAGATGGCTTACAGGGATTATTTAGCGGTATTGATGCAGATGTTCAAGCCAAAAGAGAAACTCGTCAAGCGTTTAAAGAAGAGAGTGCATCAGATATAAGAGATCTTAGATCTTTAAGAGCAGAGGCGCAAGCAGCTGGAGCAACAGATGACAAAAGTTCTTCAGGACAAAGCATTAAATTGGGTGATATACCAACTAGCACTACATTAGCTAACTGGACACTTACTCAATTAGATGGATTTATACAAGATTCTTACAATCAACAAGAGATTGTTACTTCAGGTTTAGGAGGTTCATTTGCTGTAAGAGATTATGGTATTTTTAAAAATAATCAAAAGCAAACTTGGCAAGCTGTTAAAGGAAGAGCTGACGCTGCAGCAGCAGAGTTAGAGCAAACTAAAAAAAATGCGCAGGGCTATACTAATGATGAGGGTGTTTTTGTTCCTCCAACTGCAGGAGCAGGAGAAGCAGCTTTTCAAAGATATCAAAGCATTATAGGTGACTTAAATAATACTAGAATAATATCTGGTGAAGATGGTATGGGTGTTGTTGAGGTTTATCAAACAGTATACGACCCAGCTTCAGGTGTTCAGAAGAGGGTATTAGATAAAGATGGTAATCCAATTATAAATAAAAATATTAGTGGAACAAGTGTAATGTCTTTAATGAATGGAGAAAATTCAAGATGGCAAAGAACAGATGTAATTGGTGCTGTTGATAAAGCTTTTAGTAAAGATGTTATTGCTGCTTATGATGTTTCTATAAACCATCCAGGTTATTTGAAGGGTAGTAGTAGAGAGGACAATATTAGACGTAATCCAAGTTTTACTAGGTATCAAGATACTTTTATTGAAAAAACATTACCTAATAATAGAGCCGTTTCTAGCACTTTAACTGACAATTATAGTTCAGAATTTTATCAATTAGACCCTGATCAAACTGCTAGCGGTGTGGTTGATGGTGTAAAAATTAATATGACAGACACAATTACTGTTCAAGTTCTTACAGGATATGATAGTAATGGAAAACCAATATATGAAGATAAAAGCGCACCTAAATATATAGGTTCAAAAGTAGAAGGAGATGGTATTGTTGTTCAAACTACAGACGCACATAAAGCAGCAGCATCGGGTATTGTAAGAGGAGCCGTTGATGGTAAAATAGGAAAAGGAATTAAATCTGGTGTAGCTGTAGCTCAGTTTGATCCTTATAGAAAATCAGTAACAGATAAGAATGATAAATTAGATTCTGGAGTTGATTTATTTAAGCAAGTGCAATTACTTCACGGAGGAACAGATGCAGAGGTTAAGGCGGCTACTGAGACTTTAATGGTTAAAAGTGGGTTTAAATTCAGCGATACATCTGTAAATGAAAAGGTAAACGATAGAGGTGAAAAAGTGGTGATGAGTCAAACTTATCAAGTAGATAAAGGTGATGGAATGAAGTCGTTTGAGTTAAGTTTGATGACTGATAATCCTAAATATGACAAAGACAAACAAGCGAAATTGAAAAAAGGAGATAAAGGCTATGAGCCTCAATTTATTCCTGTTTCAAAACAAGAGTTTGAAGATAAGTATTATGAATTATTTAAAGGTAAAGGAGACCAACCTTCTGTTTCAAAATCAAGAAATGCATTTGCAGGTAAAAATAAAAACTACAGTCCAGCAGGTAAATTAAATACAGATGCAGACAGAAGTATGTCTGTTACAACCACAGAAGATGTTGATGTTGCAGAGATTCCTGTAATTACTTTATCAAGCGCTGTATCTAAGGGTGGTCCAACATTATTAGATGATATAAAGAGTAGCGCCTCATTTAAAAACTTAGCAGATAATACGTTTAATGACACAGAAGCAGAGTTTAAGGCATTAGCTGTAACTTTACAAAGCAAATTTAATAGTATGTCTGCATTACAAGGAGCTAATCAAGGAGGTGATATTGAAATCACTTCTAATGGTGAAAATATTATTGTTAAAAAAGGTGGAGTTGAGATTCTTAGTGAAGGCAATGATGATTTAGGTAATGAAGGGTTGGTTGAAGCAGTGATGAATGCAGCTTTAAAAAGTCTACCTGGAAAAGCAGCAGGAACTAGAAAGAGAACTACTAAAGGTGGGGTAGAAGTAGATGAATTTGGAGTGCCAATAGAATAACAACATACAACAATGGAAGACGAATTATTATTTGAAACCCCTAATGGGTCTGTAATTACGGAGAGTGAAGCTAAATCTAAATACGGAAATAGACTTCAAGGATTATTAGATAGCGGGACTTTTAAGCAAACAGACAAACCTGCTGACAAGAAAGAAGAAACTAAAAAAGAAGTTGAGGTTACTTTTGATGTTGAGGCGTTTTATATTAGCCCTAATGGTAGCGAAATAAGCGGTCAAGATGTTGTTAAGAAATATGGAGAGCGCTCACAATCCTTAGTTGACGGAGGTACATTAAAAAAAAAAGAAGCGTCTGTCGATTCCACTGGGGAGACGGAAAATACGGGTGGCATTACACCAATTCTAGAAACAGAAGGTATCTTATCGGATTCTGGAGATCCTACTGAAAATTTTCAAAAAGTAAATAACGTTGTCGTTGATGGTGTTCCTTTTGTTGAATTATCAACTGAGGAGCAACAGAACTATATTGATAGTTTAAAACAAAATGATGAGGACGAACCTCGTTTAAGCGGACAAAACGATATGTTTGGTCAGCCAATGAACGCTGAAGGTTCTTCTGATTTTAAAACAATGTCTTCATACGACTTTAATGATGGAGATGTATTACAGAGTTATGTAAACTTTAACAGTAAAAAACAAATACCTGGACATAGAGATAACTTAAAAATAACTATCAAAGAAGATGGTACAGTTATAGGGAGAAGAAAAATAGGATCTGGATTATTAGCAAAAAATGCTCCACGAGAAAGAAACTTACTAAATAAATTATTTTATTCTGAGGAAGATCTTGATGAGATTGATGCAAAAGGGACTATATCTAAAGATCTTTTAGATAAGGTTGATGTGGATCTTTCAGACTATCAAGCCTGGGAGTCGGAAAACACAAAGGAAGATGACTTTGTTTACTCAGAGATCAGAGACTTAATAAATAGCGATGAAGATGAACAGCTTTTAATAGACAAGCGAAACTTTCAAAAATTATCAGCCTATACAAATTCACTAGGAGATGATATACAAAATGACATAGATCTTATAGGTGATAGATTGAAATTTGAATCTAACCCAGAATCTAGAGTTATTTTATTAGCAAAACAAAAAGCACTTAAACAGGCTCAGGTTAAAAACATTGGTAGACAGTATAACTTCCTGTCTTTATTTCCTGCTCTACAAAAACAAGACGATGTAAAAAAACTTCGTAGGAAAGAGTATATTATGAATCAAAGATCTGGAGATTTTTCTGGAGCTACTTCTAATATGGTCTTAACGGCAGTTGACTCTGGATTAAAATTTGCTGGAGGGTTACTTTCTTCAATACCTTCTTGGATAGAACAAGGTGGTAATTTAGCAGGTTTAGATATGAGTGGTGCTAGGGGTTTAAATGAAAGTTTGGACGCTATGCTTAACAGCGAGATTGGAACCTTTGATGGCGCTATAGATACATCTCCAGTAGAAAGAGCTGCATTTAATGAAGTAAAAGAGGTTACTATAAATTGGCAAGGAAAACCAATGCAAGTAGGATTAACTCCACAGGGAGATATTGTTGATATGAATACAATGGTATCAATGGGTGGCTTGCTAACAAACGAGCAAGTAAAAGAAGTTAATAATTCTGCTAAAAATATACCGGAGTTTGAAATAACAGCAACAGGAGGTTCTGTTCTTCAAGGAGGTACAGGAATGATTGTTAATTTGATTGGATTAATTAAAGGTGGTCAGTGGGCTACTAAATCAATAAACAAAGCGTTAAAGTCTACTGGAAGAAAAGTAAAAGGTGGTGTTGGTATGGCTGCGGTTTCTTACGGAAGCTCTGTAGCTACAGAAGTAAATAGTATAAAGAGTCAATTGATGCAAGCTGGTCTTTCTGAAGACGAAGCGATGGATAGAGCTATATTATATGGAAATGGACGAGCAAGTTTAGATGGGTTGTTTTCAGGTTTGGCTGGAGGAAATACAAAATTATTAACTGCCAATAAAAATGCTGCTGCTACATTAAAAGATCTTATTTTAAAACCAAAGACCGTATTTAAAAGCGAGGTATTTAAACAAAAAGTAAAAGACTTAGGTAAAGAAAACTTTAAGGAAGTTGTTATTGAAGAGCTTCCTGTGCTGTATAGTGGTGCTTTTTTAAATAGATTAGCTAATGAGTCTATTGGTAAAGAAATTTTAGATCAAGAAGTATCTAAAGCATCTGTTTATGAGACGGTACTTCTTACATTAGGGGCTACATCTGGACTAGGAGCAAGAACATTGTTAACGAACAACGGAAGGAAAGACTTATTAAAAGCTGCGACTGAAAGCTCTAATATAGAAAAAGACATTGCTGATGCTGTAAATAATGGTAGTATTACTGAAGCAGAGGGTAAATCTGTTTACACAGAGATTTACAATATGCAAACTGGCATAAACCAAACACAAGGTACTATGTTGGTTAGCTCTAATATAGAGCCAGCTGCCGCCTTACTAAGCCAAAGACAAAAGTTAATGGCTAAGAGAGCAGAATTAGAAGGACCATTAAAACTAGAGATAGACAAAAAGATTGAGGGAGTTGATTCTCAAATTGATGCTTTAAAAAAGAAAGATACAGCAGAGGCTAAAGCTATAATGAATCAACAGAAAGAAGGGACTGTGACTACTACTGTCACCAAAGAGGAGGCTTTAGCTTCTTTAAAGGCTGAGAACGAGGTTAGAGAAAAAGCTGGATTACCTGTTGTTTTAGAGTCTGAAGAGAATATTTTAAAAGAACAAGACAACCTTATAAAAGAAAAAACCGATGCCATTCAATCTAAATCAGATACTGAAACTGATGTTTTTGTAGAACAAACAATAACTGTAGAGGAAGTTCCAACTATTTATGGTCCCGAAGTTGTAACTCATAAAACAAGGAGTAGAGCGGCTATAGAAAATTGGGTAAATGGAGGTCAAATTGTTGGACGGGTGGAGAACTTAGATGGTTTTGTAGAAGGCATTTCTAGTAACAAATCTATTTTTCAAGTTAATAGAGATAATAGACAAACCCCTAATTTTCAACAAGGAGGTATTTATGGTAATACGCTTAAAAAAAATGAAGGTGGATATGTAGTTATTTCAAAACCTGGGACAGTAGACGCAAAAAACTTTCAACCTAATTTAAGCTTTGTAAATAAAGAGTCCAGTAAAGATAGCAGAGGTGTTCTTATACCAAAACCCAACACACCTGCAAGAGATATTTCCAACTATGATATATACAAAGTGGTAGATGGGAAGATGATAAAACAAAATCCTAACAAATTTAAAACAAATAAAGATGCCGTTCAAAAGTCAGAAACAGAGGAGCAAGTGCTATCAGATGATGGCGGAAGCAAAGAAACAAGGGAAGCCGATAACGTGGAACTGCAAGGAATGGGAAAAGGAGACGCACGTAAAACTACCGTCGCTGATGAGAAGACGCTAACTCCAGAACAACAAGCAAAGTCTGATCAGTTAAACGAGAATAGAGACCAGAAAATAGAGGAAGAGTCTCGTAGGTTTGTGGTTCCTGGAACTAAAACTCAGGTTCAAATGAATGCTGATGGCACAGCTAATCCTGTTGCTGTAAAAGAAAACACTGATAAACCCGTTAGTAGAGGCAGACAATTAAAAGCTAACAAGATGATATTGGAAGATGTCATTGATGTTAATGAAGGTACTCGACTAGACCTGGATGCGTCAACTAATTTAACGGAAACAGAATATTCTCAGGAGGTAGCTGATAAGTCAAACAACATAAAAGAAATTGCAGAGACTCTTGCTATAGAAAGAAAAAATAGAAAAAATTTAACTAAAGCTGAAAGAGAACAGGAGGCTGATCCTTTAGATATTAAAGGTAAAATAGGGAAAATTACTGAGGCAGAGTTTGTTTCAATACAAGGAACTGCCCCAACTCCTCAGATGAAACGTTTCTGGTTTAAGAAAAAAAATAGATTTGGTCAAGACCCCAAACCTAAACTAGATACTGATGTTAAAAAACTTGATGGATACAATCAAGACAATGAGAAGGAATTAATGCAGAAGGTTATTGATTTTATAATAGCAAATCCTACTGGGAAACTAAATATTGAATCAGGTATTTCAAATGTTGAAACAAGTTTAGAAAATAAATTTGAACAGTTAACGGGACTAAAGGCTACTCCAATAAACATAGAGACTGTAAACAATATTGATCCTAATAGAGAACCTATTAGTGTGACTAAGAAAAAAGGTAAAGATATATCACAGAAGGAAGCTTCTGAGCCTGGTGTATTTGGAAAAAAGAAAAGTCCTTCTCCAGATAAAATTTTAGGAAAAAAGAAAACATCATCTGACAAAACAAAAGAAGAGGGTGAGAATGTAAACAGAAAAAAGTTCTGGAAAAGCTGGAACAAGGCATATAGAGAGTCTAAAACCGACCAGAACACTAGAAGAAAGCAACTTTCAGACGCTATCCAGGACTTACTGACATCGAAAACCATAACAACAAAAAAAGCGAAAGCTTTAATTAAAAAGATATCTGGTGTAAACCTTAATAATCCACGTTTGGTAAGCCAGGTACTGGAGTATGTTACAAAGGTTAGTATGGATGCTGCTAACGCAAAGAAGTTTGATGATGCTAAGAATTTGTCTAATAAAATAAAAAAACTTTTAAAAAGCGAAAGCTTAGATGCAGAGGTTTCTATCGCAGCAAAGCAGTTTAATAAGATTGATCCTAACTTAGTTAGCGATTTAGATTTATACCTAGACAATGCTCAGCGAATTGTAAATGGTTTAACTAAAACCAAAACAGATAAAGAAGGTAATCTTATTTTTGCGGGTACAGTAGACATAAAAGCAATAGACAAATATACCAGTGAAACAATTATTCAAGAGGCAAAAACAATTAGTGATGCTGAGGCTAAAGCTTTTAGTGATTTAACAGGGTTAGATCCTAGTGAATTTAGTATTGCGGAAATGCGTTCTATTTTAGAGGAAACAGGCTCTAAGGAGTTAGACCAAACTAATGAACAAAAAGCCAATGAAAAAAACGATAAAATAACTAAAGCTGTTAAGAAGGCTTTTGCCTTTTATAAAAAATCTATTAATGATATTATAAAAAACAGCATTGATCCTATTAGTGGCGAGCCTTTAATTGTAAGTAAGGCTGATCAGAAAGTTATAAAAGACTTTATGGAAGTTGATATTGACTTAATGACTACCGCTAAAGAAAAGCTAGAAGCTTTAGATGCTATGGTTAATTTTATTGTTAATCAAGGTTCTGGTGGTATGGTTGCCACAACCAAGCGTAATGAAGGAATGAAGAATGTTATCAAAGCAAATAAGTTATTAAAGCCAGCTAGAAAATTAAAGCTTTTTGGTTCTGAAAAAGTTGCTAATTTTTGGTATAAAAAACTAGGTGCAACTCCTAGGATAATTGAAAACTTATTTAAAGGAACATCTACAGCTAGGATTTTTAACAGGTTATCTGGTTTTGATGGATTTAGGAACGGAGTAGCAAAGGCTGAAACGTTAGCAAATGATATTGCTCAGTCTTATGTAGATAAGTTTATAAAACCAACAAGCAGAATAAATGCAGTAAAAGGTACTACAAAAACACAGCCTAACGGTACAGATTTTAACACGGCGGCTAATGATACGGAAAGAGGCTTGTTTGCTTTTATGAGAAGAACAGTAGATGGAACTAAGGAGGAGCAACAAAATGAATTTGAAAGACGTAAGGGTTTAATTGAAGAAACTATCACAACCTTAAATGAATCAGGAGAAACAAAAAAATCTCAACTCATTAAAGACGCTGCTGACAAAATACTTTCAGGGTCTAATAGTGTACAGGATATTGAAAATAAGGTTGATCCAATAAACAGAGAAGCTGTTGAATGGATGTCTGCTGAGTGGTCACAAATTAGACCTGAATTAGAAAATGTATCTTTAAACGTATATAACAAGGTTTTAGGTAAGGATATAAACTACACTCCAGACTCATTTAGTTCACTAAAAGATGAAGTTAGTAGTGTAGACCAAGAGATTGGAAATCCTCAATTTAAAGGCACTTCACAAAAAATTTACGACAAAGAATCAGGTGTTTTAATGGATGTTGTTAGACCTAAATCATTACCAGCAGGAAGGGTTATAAATCTTGGTTTTGATTCTTCAAATATAAGTAATTTAAAAGACGCTTTAACGGATCTTGAAACGGCAGAGAGTATACAGATAATGAAAGGCTTTCTAGGTACTTCAAAAAATATGAATCCTGCTTTTAAAAATCTAATCCCTGATGTAGACAATAGGAACCTTATTTTTAGTAAGTTTCAGAATTATGTAAATGCTAAAAGAGGAGCAAGTGAAAAAATTCAAGACAAGGAGACTATAAAGTTTCTTAATCAAATAGCTGGAATTGGTGTGTCTAGAGTTTTAGGTGGACCAACGCAACTTTTGAAACAGTTAACTCCCTTGGTAAATACAGCTACAAATTTAATGTTTGATCTTGGATCTGTTGGTAAGGGTATTTCTTTAATAACCAGAAACCCTGATGCTAGAATTTGGTTAAGTAAATCAGGTTATGAAATTGCTAATCGTGGTTTACAGTCTATAACTAACTTAGAAGGAACCAACACAAAACTAGATAAATCTGCTGAAAGAAAGAGAGACAAATTTGGAAGAGCAATATTAGAGGCTAATAAATTTTATTTAGAAAAGTTTTTGGTTAATCCAGATAGGTTTGCAGCTCAAGCTTCGTGGATGGCATACTATATGAATGACTTAAAAAAACAAGGTATAGATCCTTCTAACATTGATTGGTCAAATCATAAGGTAAATAAAAAAGCAGGTGCTTTTGCTGAACAACAAGTAGGAAGACAGCAGAATGTTTCTGACACCGATCTACAAGGTGATTTATTTAAAAGTAAAGATCCTGTAACACAGGTTATTCGTAAAACAATTTTTCCATTTGCTAATTTTCTGATAAATCAAAAGACAAGAATGTATACTGATTTTAATATAGCTCTTAGTAAAACAGCTACAAAAGACGATAAAAGAAACGCGTATCGTTCTTTAGCTGGTCTTGGAGTAGAGACAGCTACATTTAACTTACTTGGATTAGCTATTACCCAAGTATTGGCTGCTATATCTCAAGGATTCACTGGAGATGACGATGAGGAAGATAAAAATAAAGCACTTCAAAATAGATTAAAAGGTAGAGCTGGTAACATAGTTAAGGATATTTTATCACCTATACCTCCATTAGATGACTTAACTTTAATGATGGTTAATAAAGTTATAAAAACCGCTAGTGACGGAGATGATCCTTTTCAGTTTTTTGCAAAAGATAAAAAAACATTTATAGAGCAAGCAGGTGTTTTAGGTATACCATTTGCGACCGCTGGTGATTTATTTGAGATGATAGGTATTGGATCTACTGGAACTTACACGGATAATTATGGTAAAGAGCGAGAAATTGATCCATCGTTAAAAGGAGCAGCGACTCTTAATGGTTTAGCTTACTTTTTATATAGTCTTGGTATTCTTCCTTCTGAAGCAGGAACTATTATTAAGTATAATGTAAAATCATACAAAAAGAGTGGGAATAAAAAGAAAAAAGATGATTCAGGTATTCCTATAAAAAGAAAGACAAAAACGAAAACAAAAACTAATAGAAAAAGAAAAACAAATAGTGGTGGACCATTATTAGGTGGTAAGAAAAAATCAGGAGGGAGATTATTTTAAAGAATGAATCTCAGCGTGACACCTGGCACAAACCACGATACATTTATCTATTTCTTTTTTAATAGTGTCTATTGAATTTCCTTGAGCGATACCATCACTAACTGAAAAACTTTTGTTATTTGTTTGGTGATGAAATTCTAATGCTCTGCTAGAAAATGATTCATTGGTTTTTTTAGAATATCCACATACAGTACACGAAAGTGTTTCTTTGTATTCTTTTAACCAAGTTCTGTTTTTTTTCCTTCTATCTTTTTTGACTGCAAGAGTGCATTTTTTACAATCATATCTAACGTATTTACCGTCTTTATGAAATTCAGTTAAAAGTTTAGGTACGTTACATTTTTTACATATTCTAATTTGTTCATCAGAACTCATCCTCTGTTAATTTTTGAGTATCCCTTAAAATAATCATCAACTCTTTTATATTAGAGTTTAAAGACTTGGAATCTTCATCCATTAATGATTCGTAAATGCCGTCAGTTAATACATTAATATTAGCCATTAGCATATTAATGTAATTGATAGTGTTTTGACTGTTCTTTTTTACTGACATTTTTTT
>TARA_B110000971_G_C20039834_1_pt1 | contig 12644 bp, 9 predicted proteins | sample TARA_B110000971 | Tara Oceans TARA_B110000971 (sample SAMEA4397842) | marine metagenome | biome: Polar Biome; feature: [SRF] surface water layer (ENVO:00010504); material: water (ENVO:00002006), including particulate matter (ENVO:01000060) such as... | depth 5 m | reverse complement strand
CTAGCCCAGCGGAGTACAGTACTTCATTAGGGAGTACGTTACTAGCATGGACATCATTGAGGTGAGCATACCCACCGTCAGAATAGGCTTCTAAGTATATTTTGAGGGGTAGTTTTTTGTAGTTATTTGAAGGAATGAAAGGGAGTGCGACTACACGTTCTAGAGCAAGATAGCGTATCGCAGCATTGATCTTTAGGCCTAGAGTGCCATCTACCACATAATACTCGTATCCTCTTATGGTGGAATTGTACCCTAGCATTTTACGATCAGAGTAGGGTGCATCAGGATTACTGTTTAGCTCAGTTTGGAATGCTATTGCAGTACTTATTCTTGTTGAAGACTGATTAAAAAGCTGTGCATTGGCAGCTAAGAAAATATTGGATTCAGTAGTGCTATTTTGCCATGTATTAGCCCCACCTTGTATAGAAATATACCTGCCATTTGTAGGGTAAAAAATATTATCGCGGTTATCGTTTTCTATCTTGAGATAAGCGGTGTAAGTACGCTGATAGCGTAGGTTATTGATAAAGTAATCGTTGGTAAATACACTTGTATCTAGCTGTCCGTAGTCATACGCTATTCCATAAGATGTACGGGTAAATGGCGTTAATCTTTTAGTTAACTCTAGGTATGCCTTGGTGTTGGATATCAGATTAGTGCGGCCATTTTGAATAAACTGAAGTCTGTCATTTATAGTCTCATACCATACTTCATTTTGTGCAGAATACTCTATAGCGGTATTGATTCCCCATTGCGTGTTTTTGCTTAGAAATGGAATCCTATATTCTAGGGCTATTTTAGTGTTGTATCCAGTCTTTAGCTTTGTTTTGAGCGTATGATTTCTGCCAAATAGATTATAATTAAACATATAGAGACCATAGTTTGTCCTACCTGGGTCAAAGGCTAAGTTTTTCCACACATTAAAATTTCTATCACTAAATTCTACGAACGGGATTGGCCAGACATACCATTTTTCCACTACTTCCACAAGTACGTGGCAATTTGTGCTAGGGCTTTCGTTTGTATTTATTGTTATGTTGACTTCGTTAAAGAGGTTCAGATTTAGAATGCGTTCTTCAGATTTACGTACTAATTCAAGAAAGTTGTCTGAGCCGTCGTCTGGATATTCTTTTCCTGTCTGAACCAGCATTTCACGGAGTATTACAAAGTCCTTGGTCTGCTTATTACCGGTGAGACGTATTTCAGCTACGAAATAAGATGCAGAAAAACCCTGTAAACCAAGAAGGAGAAGGACACTTAATATGAAAAGTTTATTGGTCAATATAGTTCATTAATGACTGAAAGCGTCGCTCTACATTTTCTGTATAATCGTCATCTCCAAATGCTGCAACAGTTTCGTAGCCATAGCGTTGAAGTCCATTTATGATTCTTTCTGCATTTTGAGTATTGAGCTTAAGGCTGGCTCTTATTCTTCCACTTTCTGCTAGATTGGTAAGCCAAAGTCCGAGCAGTTGAGAGCCTTCACCCTCTATGATGCGTGCTATTTCGCTGCTGGAGTATTGATGTGAAGCCATTTCTACTATGATTACAGCACCAGATTGCTCTACAGTGAGTGATTTGGCTAGAGTTTCGAGTACGATTGTTTTTGTAATTATACCTACCCATTCTAAGTTCTCACCCAACACGCAGCATACATTAGCTTTAGATTCATTAAAGATGCGAAGGACATCCAGTAGGTGTGAATTGTGGTAAACGCTGGTGAAACCGGGTTCTACGAGAGTAATGATGGTATCTTCTTGGCTATGTATACACTCGTCTAGTTGCACAGTACCATAGAGTTTACCTGCACGCATTACGGGCAGTTCATAGCACAGATTATCAAACATAGCTTCTATGCATTTCGTTCTGCTCGATGTTTCCTCAATGGTTAGGGTCGGTGATATGTGGTCTGCTACTATCATTTAGTTGGTATAACAACTTACATTCTGGCAAGTTTAGTACTGTGCAAAGTAAAGGAAGATAGCCAATTATCTATAATAGTAAGTCCATGCGATGTCAAAATAGCTTCAGGATGAAACTGCACTGCCCAAATAGGAAGGCTCGCATGTGCAAGGGCCATCAATTCGTTCTTCTGCGTATAAGCTAAGTCTACTAGGTTTTTGCCCTCTATTTCGGTAAGTATTAGAGAATGATATCTGCATACGTGAAGAGGTCCCGTGATCTGGTTAAACATGGGATGTGTTTCGGTGTATGATATTTTATCTTGTTTACCGTGCATAGGAAAAGACGCGCGCACGAGTTTTGCTCCAAAATAGGTGCCGATGGCTTGCATGCCTAGGCATACACCAAAAATGGGTAATTGGTTATGGTACAGGTGTATCACATCCATTAAACTACCAGATTCTTGAGGTGTTCCAGGTCCTGGTGATAATATTATTCCAGTGTATTTATCTCCGATGGTGTTTACCTCTATCTCGTCATTTCGGATGACCTCTACTTCAGCACCACACCGTACGAAATAGTCGTAAAGATTATAGGTAAATGAATCATAATTATCGAGCAAAAGAAGCATAGTGCAAAAATAGCCTGACTAATTATGTTCAGCTACCAATATTTCCGTTTATTTCGTGAACTTAATATGAATTTTGAAAAGTATAACCAGTATGATGCTGGGGAGCTAGCAAGAATATATGCGGCATTAGTAAAGCCTCGTATGATCGAGGAAAAGATGCTGAAACTTCTTAGACAGGGTCAGGTGAGTAAGTGGTTTAGCGGCATAGGTCAAGAAGCTATCGCTGTGGGTGCTACTTTAGCATTGGAAGCAGATGAGTATATTCTGCCGCTGCATCGTAATTTAGGTGTATTTACTGCTCGCGGGATACCGTTTGAGAAATTGCTTCATCAGTGGCAGGGAAATATTGGTGGCTTTACCACGGGTAGAGATCGGTCTTTTCATTTTGGCACGAGTGAGTATCATATAGCAGGCATGATATCTCATCTAGGGGCTATGCTCAGCGTAGCAGATGGTGTGGCACTTGCAAATAAATTAGATAATAAAGGGAAAGTAACCCTAGCTTTTAGTGGAGATGGCGGCACGAGTGAAGGGGAGTTTCATGAGGCAGTGAACCTTGCTGCTGTATGGGATTTGCCTGTTATCTTCTTGGTAGAAAACAATGGATATGGTCTGAGTACGCCCAGTAGAGATCAGTTTAGGTGCGAAAACATAGCAGATAAAGGCATAGGGTATGGAATAGACAGTAAGACTATAGATGGTAATAACATACTTGAGGTATGTACAGAAATTAGTGAGATAGCTAGCGACTTACGTAAAAACCCAAGACCGTTTTTGCTAGAATGTAAGACTTTCAGAATGAGAGGTCATGAAGAAGCCAGTGGTACTAAGTACGTGCCAAAGGATTTAATGTATGAATGGACAAAAAAGGATCCGATTACAAATTTCGAAAACTACCTTTTAGTTCATAAACTAGTATCTGCGGCTGAGATAGTGAAGATTAAAGAACGTATCACAGACGAGATAAATGAGGGAGTAAAAATACTCAGTCTTCCAGAGAAAATAGAAGTAAATACAGCGAAGGAGATAGCAGAGGTATTTCAGGCGTATATACCTGAGGTGGCTCCTCCTGCAGGACCTAAGAAGGAGATGCGGTTTATAGATGCTATACAAGATGGAATGCGATTAGCCATGCGTAAGTATGATAATCTAGTACTTATGGGTCAGGACATAGCAGAATATGGAGGAGTATTTAAGATTACGGACGGTTTTGTGGCTGAGTTCGGGCTAGGAAGAGTCAGAAATACACCTATTTGTGAAGCAGCACCACTAGGAGCAGCTTTGGGACTATCTATGGGTGGAAAGAAAGCTATGGTAGAAATGCAGTTTGCAGATTTTGTGAGTTGTGGATTTAATCAAATAGTGAATAATTTAGCAAAGACCTATTACCGGTGGGGGCAAAATAGTGATGTGGTGATACGTATGCCTACCGGTGGTGGATCAGCTGCAGGACCGTTTCACAGTCAGAGTAATGAGGCTTGGTTTTTTCACGTAGCGGGACTGCGAATAGTCTATCCGAGTACTCCGTCAGATGCTAAAGGTCTTCTTTTAGCAGCCTTTGAAGATCCGAATCCAGTGTTGTTTTTCGAACATAAAGGGCTGTACAGAAGTATAAAAGAAGAAGTACATACTGCAGAATATACGATAGAAATAGGCAAAGCAAATGTGTTGATGCAAGGAGACGATATTACCTTCATTACCTACGGTCTAGGGGTGCAGTGGTGCACAGAAGTCATAGAGGATCAGAGAATTAGTGCTACTCTAGTGGATTTGCGGACGCTATTGCCTTGGGATAAAGAGACCGTGAGAGAAGCAGTAAAAAGTACTGGGAAAGTAATAGTAGTGCATGAAGATACCCAAGAAGGGGGTATAGGTGGAGAGGTAGCTGCTTGGATAGGCGAGCATTGTTTTACTAGTCTAGATGCACCTGTGATGCGAGTAGGCAGTCTCGATACGCCGATTCCTTTTAATGCAGATTTGGAAATTAACTTTATGGGTAAGAGTAGATTAGAGGACAAGGTGAATGAGTTGTTGGAGTGGTAGAACATTGTCACTATCTTTATTTAATCCAAATAAAAATACATCTTTGCGGTAAGCAAGTGAAACTTTCCGAATTACACATAGGGCAAATTGCCAGAATACGATCTGTAGCTGAATCTCCTTTCAAGGAGAAGCTGCAAGAAATGGGTTGTATCCCAGGTTCACTTATCAAGCCCATACGGAAAGCTCCATTTGGAGATCCGATAGCCTATGAGTTGGAAGAATATACGCTCAGTATGCGTAAAAATGAGGCTGAAACCATCGAAATTCGACCTCTTGACCCACTTTTTTCTAGTTGACCTATACACACTATGTCAGATAATAAAGAGTTAAAGATAGTATTGGCTGGCAACCCTAATTGTGGTAAGTCATCGCTATTTAATAGTCTCACAGGTCTGAAACAGAAGATCACCAATGTGCCAGGGACTACTATAGAAAATAAGGTAGGAAGTTTCTCAGTGGAGGGACGTAAAATACAGCTCATAGATACTCCTGGTACGTATTCCTTTAATCCAAAGAGTCTCGATGAGAAAGAAGCTGTAAAAGTATTCTTTGATAATCCGTTACCAGATGCCATTCTGTATGTAGCAGATGCAGCTAATCTAAAGAGGAATCTGTTTTATTTCAGTCAATTAGCACAGCATAATATCCCCATGGTGCTAGTTCTCACTATGCTGGATATTGCAGATTTCAAAGGTTTTGAGATAAATGTTGATAGATTAGAAAAAGAGCTTGGTATCCGGGTTTTTAAGGTAAATGCACGGGAAGACGAAGGAATAGCAGAGGTGAAAAAAGCATTGGCACAAAGTCAGTTTGTGCCGCATTATGCGTTTGGTAGTAAAGAAGATCATACACACGAGAGCCACTTTGTCTCTATTAATAAGTTGCTGAATAAGACGACGACTCTAAAGTCCAAAAGGGAATTAGTTTCTAATAAAATAGACGTTTGGGCAACTCACCCTATTTTGGGTTACCTGATGTTTTTGGTGGTGCTGTTGATTATTTTCCAAAGTGTATTTAGTTTGGCTTCTTACCCCATGGACTGGATAGAGAATGGTTTTAGTCTACTCAGTGAATGGCTTACAGCGATACTTCCGGATGGGTGGCTTAAGAAGTTGATAATAAATGGATTAGTTGCTGGTATAGCAGGAGTGGTGGTGTTCGTACCTCAGATAGCTATTTTATTTTTCTTTATGGGACTCTTGGAGGATACAGGATATATGGCACGTGTTAGCTTTATCATGGATAAAATGCTACGGGGCTTGGGACTTAGTGGGAAGTCTGTGGTGCCACTATTGAGTGGAGCTGCTTGTGCTATCCCGGCTATCATGAGTACCAGAAATATAGAAAATTGGAAAGATAGACTGATTACTATAATGGTGACTCCTTTGATGAGTTGCTCTGCGAGATTGCCAGTATATACGCTACTTATTAGCATGGCAATACCGAGTGACAGGTTCATAGGTATAGTAAGTGTACAGGCGTTACTAATGTTGGGAATGTATGTACTGGGTACCGCAGCAGCTCTAGTAGCGGCGGTAGTATTTAAATGGATAATAAGACAGAGTGTTCCGTCCTACTTTATAATGGAATTGCCGGTGTATCGCGCTCCTAGATGGAGTAATATTTGGATAAATATGTGGCAAAAATCACGCAGTTTCGTGGCAGAAGCGGGTAAGGTGATATTAATAGTATCAGTAGTGCTTTGGTTTTTAGCCAGCTACGGGCCTACAGCAAATCAATCGTTTAGTATACAAGAGGCTCCGAAGTTAGATGAAAGCTATGCAGGACACTTTGGAAAGGCCATAGAGCCTGCGATTAAACCAATAGGCTTTAATTGGAAAATTGGTATCGCATTGATTACGTCCTTTGCTGCAAGAGAGGTTTTTGTGGGCACCATGAGTACGATCTATAGTGTGGGTGACGAAGAAAACTTTGATCAGATACGTGACAAAATGAGAAAAGACACCTTGGCCAATGGTAAACCGGTGTATTCTATAGGAGTCGTGCTCTCTCTTATGGTATTTTACGCATTTGCGATGCAGTGTATGGGCACGTTAGCAGTGGTATATAAAGAGACTAAGTCCTGGAAGTGGCCGGCCATACAGTTTGTGTATATGACAGTATTAGCGTACATAGGAAGCTGGGTTACCTTTAATCTGTTTGGGTAATAATCGGTACTACTAGTTTTACTTCGGTTCCCTTACTTCCATCTTCATAACTAAGGTCGTTGACTTTCACGTCAAAATTACCTTGACCTTCACTTAATATTTTTAACCGCTGCTGCGTAAGATTCATACCAGCGGACGTATGTTTACTGCTGCGTTTTGCATTCATCTCGCTTGCAGCTTCACGGCCGATACCGTTATCTGTTATAGTACAAAGGAGATATTGTTTTTCACAAGAGATTAAGATGTCGAGTTTTCTGTTTTCTTTCTTGGGTAATAGACCGTGTATGATACTATTCTCTACGAATGGCTGTATGAGCATAGTAGGCATATTGGTGTTTTCTAAATCTGCTATGTTTCTGGTTTTTATGGTATAGTCTAGGTTATTGTCCATTCTCAGTTTTTCCATTTCAAGATAGAGGTCCAGTCCTTCTACTTCGTCTGCTACACTGATGTACTTTAGTCGACTGTTTTGAAGTATTTTTCGCATTAGACTAGCAAATTTGCTGAGATAGGTATATGCCTCACGAGGCTCTTTTTTGAGTATGAAATATTGGATGCTATTCAATGAATTGAATATAAAGTGAGGATTCATCTGACTGCGAAGTGCGGTAAGTTCTGAATCGACTAGTTGGAGTTTGTATGATCGTTCTATGGCACGCGTACGATATTTGAACAGGGCGTATATTAAAGTAGCGATGGTTAGGATGCTCACCAAAACAAACCACCATTTCTGCCAAAGCGGAGGATTAACGATTATCTTAATATCATCTGATGAGGTACCCCAGTTGCCAAATTCATCTTCAGCAAGTACTTCAAAAATATATGAGCCGGGACTGAGTCTAGGATATACAGCGGTATTGGTCCCAGTAGCAGATACCCAGTCATTGTCATATCCACGAAGTCTATAGCTATAATTAATGCCTTCGGGGTTTATATAATAAAGGGAAGTGAAATCTATTTCTAGTCTGCTATTTAGGAAACTGAGAGAATAGGAGTTTTTACTGAAATCAGTGAATTCACCCCTAACGCCGGTAATGAAAATAGGAGAGCCAGTGGTATCAAAGTTTATCTGGTTAGGTTTAAAAAAATTAAGTCCATTTACTCCGCCGAAATAATAGGTGCCATCACTTGACTTACAAAAAGCTCCTTCATTATACTCTGTACTCTGCAGGTAGTGTACAGGTTTAAAATTGACAAATGATTTAGTGTAAATATCGTATTGGACTATTCCGTTGTTCGTTGAAAGCCAGCATTTTCCGTTTCCCTGGTAGAGTACACCGTACACTACGTTATTTACCAATCCTTCAGTTTCTGTTATCGCTGAAAATTGCTTATTATTGAGATCAAAAAGATTTAAACCACCTCCATAAGTACCTATCAAAAGGGTGTCATCATTGACCCATTCGAGAGACATTAGGTTATTACTATTAATGGTTAATGAATCATTTTCGTCACTTTTGTACGTCTCAAAAGTTTCCGTGGTTTTGTCAAAGATTTGGAGTCCTCCTCTAAAACTAGCTAGAATAAGTTTATTCTCCGTAGGATGTTCGGTGATTTGATAGATGGAGTTATTGGCGTGTGACTTATCTGATATGTATTTTGTAAATGTTTGGTTATCTGGTGATTTAAGATAGAGTCCTAGGGGAGTTCCTATCCATAAGTTGTGGTCTCTGTCTTCATAGAAGTGTCTTGTGGTCCCAAAGTCTACATTGCCTTTTTCGCGGTTTGCTACTGCTTTGAATTTTTCTGTTTTTCTATCAAAAAGGAAAATACCGTCCATGCTAGTACCTATCCAGAAATTGCCTTTAGAGTCTTCAAAGATGCTTCTTACAGAATTACTTTCAAATGGACCATCTACTATTCTAGGATATACTTTGGCTATAGTATTATCCTCATTGAGTTTAACTAGTCCTGAAGCTAGAGTTCCTAGCCATATAGTGCCTTTTTGGTCTTCATAGGTGCAGTACACATTGTTACTGTACGTTTGGTCTCCTATTTCAAAATATTGCAGTAATCCGAATTTATTGAGCTGTGGAGCGTATGTACTGATTCCCGCTATAGTGCCTATCCATAGTAAGTTGTCTTTATCTACAAACAGATCAGATATATCATCGTTTACTAAGGAGTAAGGCCTCTGTACATTAGACCGGTAAAGACTAAATAATCCGTGTTCTAATTTTAGAAGGCCACCACTAGTGCCTATCCAAGCTACGCCACGTTGTACAGCGATAGTATTTATTTTATTAATGTATCGTTTACGCGGAGGGACGTTTAATTTGGTCAACTTTTGGAAGGTTAAATCCGTTTGATACAGTCCGTTTTCAGTGCCTATTAAATAGTGGTTTTTATAGCGTGTTACGTCGGTGATGAGAATGTTTTGATCATTAAATAAAACTGATGTAGTATTAAGATCTGTGCGGATTATTTTGTGAGCAGTGGCTAGTAAAAGTGAATTGTTTTCGATTTTTAACTGTCTTATACTTTCATTATCAATGTCTTTGATTTGGACTCTTCTGGCTTTATGTAGTACGGGGTCATACTGCCACAGTCCACCGCCATCAGTATTTATGATTATCCTATCTTGGTGTACCAGCAGATGGGAGATAGAGTAATCAAAGGTGCTATCATAGTTTCGAAGATCTAAATATCTGGTAGAGTAGTCTAGCTCACTGATTATATCTACAGTACCTAAATTTGTTCCTACATAGAGGTTGTGATCATATGAGAGTATATCATGAATATAACTATCAGATAAAGAGTTGCTTACACTCTCAGAATGTTTGAGAATTTTAAAGTGTTTCCCATCGTATCTATGAAGTCCCTCCGCAGTAGCTATCCATATGTATCCATTATGGTCTTGTTCGAAATCAGTGATAGTGCTCATCGAGAGACCATCGTTTACAGTAATATTTTGAAAACGGATAAGCCCTTGAGCACTAGCAGAGAGGGCTGAAAGTACACATAGTACGGTGACTACAGAATATTTTAATAAGTTATTATGCACTGGCTAATGCCGCCAAAAACATGTCCTTTCTCCGTTTAGAGACTCCTACGTTATCTCCGTTAGACATTACTGCATGGCTGCCTTCTCCACGAATGTATGTTTTTATTTCGGCAAGATTTACTAGGAAAGATTTATGGCTTCTAAAGAAGTTGAAGTCTTTTAATCTGTTTTCGTATTCTTTCAGATTTTTAGAGGTAGTAATACGTTCTCCATTTTTCAGAAAAAAGTAAGTATACGCTCCATCTCCCTTGCAGTACACTATGTCTTCAGTTTTGAGAAACTGGAGACCTTTGTTAGTAGATAATGATATCTGCTTCTTAGCTTCGGGTAGGTTACTTGCAGCGCTGGTGCGTACGCGGACTCTTTCTACAGCATTTTGGAGGTGCTCTATGCACACAGGTTTTAGAAGGTAGTCTACTGCGTCAGACCGGAATGCTTTTACTGCATGCTCTTCGTGACCAGTTACGAATATTACGTTTTGGTCTTTGTTTTTCAGAGCTTCAAGGACTTGAAAACCATCTCCGTTGGCCAAGTGAATATCTAAGAAAACTAAATCGGGAGTGTGCCTTTCTATGGCGTCTATTCCTGTAAGTACTCCATCAGCCATGCCTACTATTTCTACTTTCTCTACAAATGAGGTCAATAGCAATTCTAGGTTTTCTCTACTCTTTCTTTCGTCATCGATAATTACGGCTCTTAGCATAGTTTTCTTTTTACTTTAGGTTAAACAAATGGTTATCTTTTGATAAACCTACGAGCCTCTAGGTGGTCCGCATATATCAAATTTAGTATATAGGTGCCGCTTGGCAGTTCTGTTACGTCTATTTTGCTAGAGTAGCCCTCCTCTCGGTGGGTTTTACCCGTCACATCTATGACACGTATGCTCTGTGGCGTTACATCCGCTTTTATGGTGATGTAATCTGTGGTAGGATTAGGGTAGATAGTAAACTCTACTCTATATTCCTTACGAAACACTTGATTATAGAGTTCTTTTGGATTTTCTGAGGTGGCTTTGTTTAGTTGACCATACTTAAAACCAGTATTATCTCCATCTACGTCGGCGGAGCCTTTATTAGACTGGCCTATTCCGCCATCATCGTCACTTCCTCCACCTTGTCCGTCCCAGTCTTCAAATACGAGAGTATCATCCACGTGATTAGCTGCGTTTACATCTAAATTAGTGTTTGCACTGTCACTAGGTCCTACAGTTAGCTTTTCTTTTTCCTTAAGTTTTTCTTTTTCGTCATCATCACCGCCTTTGGCAAAAGAGAAACCAGTGCACATCACCAAAGCAATGATACAGATGGGTACCCTAGTTATTTTTTGATGCTTGATCATAATGTAAATATAACCACAAATGTTCTGGATTCTGTGTGTAGGATTGAGAAACGGGTATTTTGAATTGAAAAGCGGCTGTAAAATACTTGAATTTCATAAGTTATGCCTCTGTTACAGTGTTTTTAGTAGTAAGGGAGCCTTGAGACTCCTTTTTCCTACTCTTGTTAAAAGCGAAGTGTATAAAAACTTTTTACCGAATAAGCCTGTAGTATTTCTATAGAGGGATCAGCTACCAATTTATCTGAATCTTGATGGGTTGTCTCAGACGTACTTTTGCTTTTTCCCCTTGGTGTATTCCAGCTTTCCATTTAGGCATGTTAGCATATATACTCTTTGCTTCTCGCTCTATACCAAAACCAGGTTTAGTGCAACTAAGTATTTGTACATCAACTACATCTCCGTCTTCATCTATGACAAATTCTACTACTACGGTGACATCGTCAGCAAAGTCATAGATACGACTAGGAATTTTAAAATTCCGGTCAATGAACGCATTAAGGGCCTTTTCGCCTCCTGGAAATTCTGGCATATTATCTGCATAAGTGATCGCTTGATTGGGCTGTTCTACTTTTGGAGGTACTATTATCTGTTTCATTAATCCGGGATTGGGAAATTTAGGGAGTGCTATTATCTCATCTTTAGTTTCAAAAAGATCATCTGCAATTTTGATAATCGCAGTAGCATCAAAGAAAGAAGCCTCTACTAGCTCTTGTTTGTGGAGTTCAGGCTCATTGATTACTTGTGGTTCAACAAACTCAGTATATTGATATGCCGGGTCGTAGAGTAGACTTTCTGGTGGATCAAAGATACAAATGGTGTCTGTATGGTACTGAAGGTTTAGGGCCCAATTAACAAATAGAAGAGATAGGATTAATCCAACTTCGAGAAGGATAATACGGTCTGGGTTTTTACGGTTGGTTTTTGATTGCATAACTATTACTTTTTTTAAGTGAATACAATGCAGTAACCCTAAGGTAAACGGATGTTATATGAAGACTAGACGAAAAGGGGGCTTGGGTTTAGGAACGGGGGAAGAAGTTTAAGATTAAGTCAAAGTGTAAGACTAATAAGTTGCTGATTCGGTCCAGGCAAATTTGTATCGGGAAGACTATCCTTGCTTGTCTTTGAATCTCTCTTTTACTATAGTCGGGACTTCGGTATCCTCCTGCAGCAGAGGGCTATTCCGCTATTGTGCGACGCTCAGTCAGACAAACGAGTAGCGAGAGGATTACCCTTGTTTATCCTTAAAACGCTCTTTGACTATAGTAGGGATAGGAGTAGGTTTTCCTTCTTCATCTATACGCACAAAGGTAGTATTGGTAGTCACTACCACATCTTCCTGCCCAGTATATACACTTACTTTTCGAGCTTCTATTTTGAAAGTAAGAGAGGTATTGCCCATTTTAGCAACTTCAGCGTATATACGGATTACAAAACCTTCTTTTACCTTCTTTTTGAAAACAAGCTCATCTACCTTTACGGTCACCATATTGGGCGTGTGGCAGATACTTACAGCCATAGCACTTGCGGCTTCGTCTATCCAGGCCATCATTATACC
>TARA_B110000971_G_C20039838_1_pt1 | contig 12650 bp, 8 predicted proteins | sample TARA_B110000971 | Tara Oceans TARA_B110000971 (sample SAMEA4397842) | marine metagenome | biome: Polar Biome; feature: [SRF] surface water layer (ENVO:00010504); material: water (ENVO:00002006), including particulate matter (ENVO:01000060) such as... | depth 5 m | reverse complement strand
GGAGCAGTGGCTGTCGCCAGCGCTCCGCCGGCACATCTTGTGGCTGGATCTGCCTCAATGGGGTACGCCGACCATAGCGGAGGAGTCGCTGGTGGCGAGAATTGGGATTGCTCGTCTTGTACGTTCATAAACGATCAGTCCAACGAGAAATGTGAAATGTGTGGTCTGTCTCCGGTGCGATCACGGATCATCGCGTCAGAACTAGAACCAGAACCAGAACTACAACCAGATATTGAATGCCAGACTATCCCAGAAGAAGCCCATGATAAGCATCTTGTATATATAACCGGTGTATGTTTTTGGGGGGAGAGTGAAAATATCGTCAAGATAGTTAATCATAGATTTTTAAATAATATTTTAAAACAATTTGGATATGTTAAACAAAATGTTTATTTTGTATTCATAGATCCGGGAGAAGGGCTCGGCGACAAGCCAGCAGATTGTAGTAAGGTTGAAGAAGGTGTAGCCAGACTAAAAGATGAATATCACGTGGAATTTCAAAAGAGATTTTTTTGTGGGTCACCTGAATTTAGTAAAAAACGTGGGGAATATGATAATTACGCTATTATAATGTCGGGTCTATTTAGTTATAAAAGTAATTCTTTTGTACATCCAATAGCTTCATTGTTTACTGATAGTGAGAGTGGAAAATTACAAATAATTTCCCCGGGAAATCACCAGCAGCCCGGAATTATATTAGAACGTGACGTCACTCATTATATACCTTTATCAATGTATCAAGAAGGGGTTGGTGAACTATATACTTGTAGTTTTTTCAAGAATGAAGGTAATATTACTCATTTTTTTGAGAAAATATACACTAAATTCCGAGAAGAATTTGATTTAATGCCGGTGATCAAGGTTCTGAAAATAGGAAGTGAATCTTATATTTCTCATTATGATTTTTATGAGTTTGTTAAGAAGAAAAATAGCGGAGAATTATGTGAATATATGACAGAATTATTTGAATAGATATTATCTTATAAATGAATGATTCTGATGATATCAATGAATAGTTTGTCTTTTAAAAGCGACATTTATAAATTAAATGTTATTAATTTTTAAATATAAATGGCGTAAAAAAATTTTATGAAGAACTAAGAAAAAATATAATATATATAATATATATATAAATGACTAAAAGAACTAAAAGAACTAAAAGAACTAAAAGAACTAAAAGAATTAAAAGAACTAGGATTCCTAAAAAATCTTTAAAAAGATCTCATAAGCGAATATTTCAAAAAGGCGGATATAGATTTGAAAATAAATCAGAGAAGAATGTAATACTCTACAAACTAGTTAAAAAAGTAAAACTCCCTTTGTCGGCCGAGAAATTAGATCGTCTGATAGACAACGAAAATAATAGCATGCAGTGCCCAATCTCAGGAGATTACATGAAAGATCCTGTAAAAACTACAGATGGACAAACATACGAGAGAGCGTCCATCCAGGTGTGGTTTGACAGGGGGAATGTGACATCACCAAGTACAAATGCGCTACTAGGTAACCTGACTTTAACAGAAGATAGCGAAATGAAAAACAAAATAGATAAGTTTAACTCTCTGGGTGAGAACGAGGAGGAGAGACTAACTCGTTTAAAAGCATCAGGTTATATCCTTAAGGATTATATTCAGGAGGATGAAACGGATTCATTCATATTAGAGAAATTTGAAGACAGTACCATTCCTAGCGGGATGGTACTGTCAAAGATGGGGGACGGAGGTTTGGATGGGAATTTGGTTGTGAGGATGCCGTATTCTGATCTGAACCCGGCAGCTGGTGTTGGATTCAGTGGGCAGACATTGATTTTAGCAGACCTCCGTGGCGAGCACTCGTTGTTTGCGATGACGGGGGCGCTATTTAAACCAGACGAGGAACAGAAACTCGTGGAAATAATTAAAAGCGATTTTACTCTGAATAACGCTCTGTTTGCGTTGAGAGAAACAGGATGGAATAAAGATGAAGCAATGGAATTGTTGGGGAGTACTACAGTAGTACAAAAGAGAGAAGCAGAATTAGGCGCGACCGCGATCGCGCGGGCGCGGGCGAGGCGAGAACTTCGTCGTGAAGAAGAGAAAAAGGCGGCAGCGGCAGCGGCAGCGGCAGCGGCAGCGGCGTCCGAACTCATGCGCGATCGCTTTGAGGCGGGTGGTCATGACTAAAAAATCATTAGAATTTTTATAATTTTATTAAGAAGGAGAATTATGTGAATATATGACAAAATTACTTGAATAACTATTTAAAAAAAGAATAGATATTATCTTATAAATGAATGATTCTGATGATATCAATGAAGGCGAATTAACAGAATTTAAATCGCAACTGAAGCAATGGTTAGCGATTGACGAAGAAATCTCTAAACACGAATTCAAAATTAAAGATCTCAAAAATCTTAAAAAAAAAATATTAGAACCACAAATTACGAATTTTATGGTGAATCATAATGTAAAAGATATTAATACGCAATCTGGTAAAATAAGATGTAATGAAAGAGTTCAGAAGAAACCTCTGAATAAAACAAATATTAGAAGTAATTTATCACAAGTAATTACAGACGATACTCAAATAGAACAGGCCATGAGTCTCATTATGAATAATAGAGAAACAAAAACAATACATGTATTAACTAAACCTAAAAGTAAACCAAAAACTAAAACTATGGAAACGACACTTTAACTTTATAAATATTTTCATATATATTCTTGTGATACTCTAAAATATCCTTATCATATAATTTTAGATGATCATAATATTTAGAATATTTCATATAAGTATCTATTAAATATAGTAAGTAATCATCAAAATCCTTGTTATTTTTATGTGTTATCATATTCTTGCTTATATATCTATTATAAATTATATCTTTGTTATCATAGTTTATATTCTTATTTATCATGTAAATTGGTATATTTAATAATTCATAATCCTTGATAAAGATATCACTATTATTAAATAAATCAACATATGTGTAAATTTTTAATAAATTTACGTTTATATTTTCTATCATATTTAATAAAATTATTTTTTCATCTCCCATACACTCCATAAAAACCTCATTGATATTATATTTACGTTTACATAGTTTATTTGTTAATTCTTCTATTCCATCAAAATTATCGCGAACCGAATGGTTAGCTCCCTTGCAGTCGCTCAATAATTTATTGAAATTATAATTAGATTGATATATTTTCATATCTAACTCATCTAAACTCAGTTTGAACTTTTTTTTTATTATTATTCTTAGGCATATTTTATAGTATTCATTATAACTGTATTCACATTTTATACTTGATATTTTACATCTTACAAAGTGTTTATTTTTAATGAATAATGTATCACACGTTATTATTATCTTATTATTGTAGAATTGACCCTTCTTCAAAAAATCTATGATCAGATTAAAACTCTTTTTATCATGCTTCTGAAAGATATGAATATCATCTATTAAGAGACCCCTACATTCATTCTTTTTCTGAAACATTAATGTTATATTTCTCTTCCCTACTCTGTCATTTATGTATTGATTCATATCCGAAATACCTTTCAAATGACTACTATCAATTCTTAACAAAACGGTATCTTTTAACAAGTCTAATGCTAAATGAGTTTTACCTGATCCAGGATTACCATATATTAATAAAGGTTTATTCTTTTCTAGAAGAATATTCATAATAAAAAGATAGGTAAGAGTGTTTAAATAAATTTATTTTTTACAATAAATTAGAAATATCATACGTGAAATTTTTCTTATTGTGATAAACAGGCATATCCATGGGCGTCGGTAGCTTCTCTAGATCCGCAATATATCCCTGATGCTGTTTCACATTAGATGTTATATTATCAACAGCATAATCCAATACCCTGCTATTTAAACGTCTTATTTCGTCCACAATATTATCTACATCTGTCCTGAAATTAGCATACTGTAACATAATAGATCTCATTATAATAAATAAATCATTCTCAGATTGAGTAGAAATAACCTGATCCGTATTCTGATAGACCCGATATCTGATTGTATCCTGAATAACTTTAGTATTCGTTTCACCAAAAAATAAACTATTCAGTGAATTCTCCTCCAAGATACCCTTGATAGATGATTCTCTATTATCTTTCTTAATAATAATATCAGTATTTTCAGGAAATTGTTCTTCGGAAACTATATTTACATTCCCCAATCTACCATTATTTACTCTATCTTCCATCGTGTCTAATGAATCTTTCTTATTTTCAGATAAAAAACTTGTTAAATTACGAGTCTTACTACCATCTGGATTAATTGTTTCGGTATAATCTGATAAGGTAGGGAAGCCCGAATCAACTTCACCTGGAATAATAATACCCGAACCCGATACACTCGGTCTAGATAATAAATCATAATCATATAAATTAGTACCAACTATTTCACCATCTATATCTAAGCCAATTGCCTCATCGTAATTACCTCCTCTAGCTCCCGCATTAGAAATATAAGTTGACATCTATATATCTATGAAATATAAATTTATTATTTAGATTTAATCTAAGCAGGCTAATAATTGATCTAATTCTTTTAACCATATCTCCTCAATACTCAACTTATCCAAAGTATCATGCTCTTCACTCAGTTTAAGTATCTTTTCTTCAAGTTTCTCAATCTCATCTTCCGTGAACAGATAAATTGACATCTTGATTAGATAATCATAATGTTTCGTATCACTATCGGTCATATACTCAACTACCCGACCGTCTTGAACATGAAGATATTCATTCTTTAATAAATCATTAATGATATCAATACGCTTCTGTTTATAAATCTTAATTTTATCATTCATTACATCGGTGATAAATCTCATTTTACTCTTTAAAATCATCAAGTCGTTTCTAAGATTAGTTAGTAGATATTCTTTCCGCTTGATATATAATTCACACCTAATCTTATAAAATTCATCAAAGATATCATATACATTATCATATTTCTGAATCTGATTTTTGGAATTATAGAGATGAATATTATTATATGATAATCCCTTTGTAGTCGTTAATTTAAAGAATTTTTCTATTCCATCAATATTCTCATCTTCATCCCATTGTAATGAATTTAAAAATCCCTTCTCAAATGTAATCATAAAATCAATCGTTGTATCACTACTGTTATTTGTATAATCTATGATAGTCTTCTTAGGTGGTTTAGCTTTACCCTTGGCTTTATCATTCTCTAATGATTTACTCTTCTTTCCTGTATCGGGAACCAAAGAATCTAAAAACTTTTTATAATCATCTGTCCATTTGCCAATAGGTAATTCGGTTACCCGAATACTACATTCATCTATAACTTCATACTTACCCTTACTAATATAAGTCTTTTTATCAATCTTTACAATTTTACCAATGAAATCTCTATAATGAGGACCAATCGTCCCATATTGTTCCGACCGAATTTTACGTTTCATATTTTTGATAATATCAATCGGATCATGCATCGGGATCGTCGTACTAAATCCAGTTCCAATACCATTCATTCCATTCACTAAAACCATTGGAATAATAGGAACATAAAATTTAGGCTCAACAAGTATACCATCGTCATCATTGTATTCTAATAATGGAAAATCTACAGAAGGATAAAGGATATCAACTATCTTATTTAATTCAGTATGAATATAACGAGGACTCGCCGAATCATGACCTCCCATAATTCGGGTACCAAATTGACCATTCGGCATCAGTAAATTAATATTATTTGATCCTACATAATCCTGAGCCATACCAATAATAGCACCCTGAAGAGAAGCCTCACCATGATGATATGCGGCGTGTTCACTCACATATCCAGCAAGCTGAGCAACGCGAATTTCAGAATATAATTTCCTCTTGAAACAAGAATATAAAATCTTGCGCTGACTCGGCTTCAGACCATCGTATACCGAACCAATACTACGAAGAGTATCACTATTTGAAAAATGAATTAATTCTTTATCTATGAAATCAGGAATAGAAATATCAGTATCCTTGTGATCCAAAATAAGATTTTCATCAAAATTATATAACCACTCTTTTCTCATATCACTCTTATCCTTGCTAAATGCCAAACACATCTTCTCACTTGTATCTTCTGTATAAATATAATTATTTAATTTCATATTGCCAAAATATTCCCTCGCTTCCTGAGCAGATGATGTCCCTAAGCCCTTGTAATATTTAGTCTTCCATGATTTACTATTCTTTGTTTTCTTAATCCAATCGTTATATTCGGTTAATGTATAAAATGATTTGATCTTTTTCTTTAGTGAAACCTTTACAATCGGAGTAATCATACTCGTAATATATCCTAATTCTAAAAGAGAAGGCCACATATGATGAAAGACATTCATGACTAAACCCTTGATATGGGATCCATCGTGATCTTGATCTGTCATAATCATTATTTTACCATATCGTAACGATTTTGTATCCGTATATACCTTACCATTCACTAAACCCAAAATCTTTTTCATATTCGTTATTTCACTATTCTTCATAATCTGATCTAACGAAGAATCCCTAACATTCATTACTTTACCTTTCAAAGGAAAAGCACCATAAATATCTCGTCCTACAACAGATAAACCAGATACAGCCATTGATTTTGCTGAATCACCCTCAGTTAAGATTAAAATACATTGATCGGACTTCTTCGTTCCAGCCCAATTAGCATCATCTAACTTCGGAATATCTCTAATCTTATTCTTCTTTTGTCCATCAGTCTTTTTACTCTCCTTATTCATCTTGAATTCACTGAACATTAAAACACGATCTAAAATATCAGTCTTGTCTATAATATGCTTAATGAATTTTTCAGAAATCTCAGGCTTTGATCCAAATTTAGAAGGAGTTGTAATTAATCTCTCCTTTGTCTGACTATCAAATGATGGATTCACAATTAACGTATCTATAAAGATACGTAAATAATTCTTGATATAAGTCTCATTAATATCCCTCTTAGATTTTTTCATAATCTGTTTTTTAATATTACTTGTTAACATCTTACTTATCATATCAACATGTTTACCACCTTTTGCTGTGCAGATACCATTCACAAAAGAGATCTGCTCAAAACTATCTGAAGTAGATAAACTCACTCCAATTTTCCAAATAATATTATTATCTACAAATTCATCATAAATTAAGACCTCATTCGTAAGATACATCTTACTATAATCAGAGAAACTCTTTACAGGGAGCTTCACCTTATTTAAATAAACAGATACACTCTTATCTGTAATACCAGCAATATCATATACACGTCTCATCATCAGATTAATCATATCATCAGAATAACTCTCTATACCAAATCTCTTAAAATCAGCTTGCCACGTAATCTTTGTATATGGTTTTCCTGAATAATCAGTTATCTTGGGTTTCTGAATAATATTCATATTACCTCTGAATAACTGAGTATATTTCTTCTTTCTCTGACGATCAATTGTCTCCAACTTAAATGACTTTGAAAAGATATTGGTTAACTTCGCTCCATAACCATTTTTCCCTCCGACTACCTTTTGTTCTTCTTTATTGTAATTTGTTGAGGTCAATAATTCACCAAAGATTAATTGAGGAATATAAATCGGTTTCCCATTCTTCTTTTCTTTAGGATGCTCCGCAACATCTATACCGTCCCCATTATTCATAATACTGATTTCACCCTTTTCTACATTGAATTCTACCTTGATTTCAGTTACTAACTGAATACTCTTATCTGAAGCATGAAGTCCTGATAAACGAGTTACCTGATCCTTAGCATTCACTAAAATCTCATTGTAAATATTATATAATGCCGGAATATATTCCATCTCTTTTTCTACAATCTTATCATTCACCTTATCATAGACCGATAAAGTTTCTGAAATCAAATCACAACCACCAACATATGTATCAGGAGTATTGTAAATATGATTCTGAAGATTCTCTTTCTTGTATTTCTCTTCTAACGACGCCATTATGTTAAACTTATGTTTATTTAAGTTTAAATAAAAAAAATCAAATTTTAAAATCAAGGTGAACAGACTAAGAAAAGATTATATGACTAGGAATCGGCCACGGTCTTCGCATGATAAATATGGGTTTTGAGCAATCCTATTATTTCATCGTCGGCGACCGGGACCCCGTCTACAGTGAGCCCTTCTGCCGCGCGGATACTTCTACGCTCCCCCTCGGACAGTATCTCACCGAGGGCACCAGCCGCCCCCCCTACCATCTGATCGGACAGAAGAGCTTGTAGCACTACCCCATAAGTAACGACCGAGGTGGCGCCCGCTAAACCAATATCTACGCGGAGGGGGTCTGGGAGGGGCTCGTCTAGGCCGCCACCGTGGACTGGGGTGACCGTCGCCTTTGGCACCGGACGACCCGCACTGTCTGTTTGGCTGTCGGCATATTGGACCGTGTACGCTAGTCTTGAAATTCTAACTTTCGCTAAAATACTACAATATAATTCTTTTATCAGTTTAGCAAGCTCCTGCTCCAACAATGCCTTTTTTCGGTTGCACTCGGTCAATTCAGCTTGGACCTGAGCAATAATACCGTTTAAGCGATCCACCTCATCCTTATCAGCCCCTTTGCCCGCGAGACTTCTCTCCAATATCTCCTTCTCTGTCTCAAGAGCGTTGATTTTTGCCCCAAGCAGGGTTATATCTTTATTGATTACGTCGCAGGTGGTCCCTCCCACCGCCACCGCAACAGGAGCTGGTGCTAATACTGGTGCTGGTTCTGGTTCTGGACCAGCAACTAATACTGGTGCTGGTGCTTGCTGCTGGGCCCGCACGCGGCTGCGCATCTCTTCCAGCCCGCTGAGAACATCTTCAGTTTTGCCCGACGGTTCTCCCGCCGATGGTACTGGTTCTGGTGGTGGTTCTAAAGGTGCCGGCGGCCCCGCCGGACCGGCAACCACACCGGCAGCCACAGTAGGTGTGGCTGCCAGCTGCCGCTCCTGCGCGAGGTCCACCAAAGCGTCAGTGATCGCGACCGTGGAGACCGCGACATACCTAATAAAATCAAGGTAACCTTCATCTCCTTTCCCGAAGATTAAGGATTGGGCGGGCACATCGTCCGAGACCATGCCCCTCTCAAAAAAGTCCCTTATGGTAGCTGGATCATCTGAGCCTTGCCCTCCGTTAGCGCGCCTGGCTCCTATAACATCCTTCGGTGTTATGTTTCCGCTTAATGATGCAGCTTCAGCTGCATCAAACCCGCCGACGGACCGCCCATCCACTTTCTTCAGCAGAGTGCTTGCGCTGTATTCGGTATCCTTAAACGTGTCGTGACGAGTCAATATATTGGCGATGGCTGCATCCTTGTTAGTGGTAGCTGGTGTCGTCGCTGCGATTCCTCCCACAGGCTCGCTACCTGCACCTCCTCTCTGTAGCTTCTTCTTCCGTTTTGTTTTTCTTTTTTTCTTTTTCATTTTTCGGTTCGTTAATTTTTTCAATGATTTTCGGATAGAAGCCTCTATAGTTTTTCTTAAAGATCTCTCTAAGGTTGACCTCGTAGTATGTTTCCTCCTATTTCTTCTATTTCTAGTTCTAGTTCGTCTAGTCATTTATAGAGTACTCAAATAAAAAAAAAATACTTTTATTTAATACTTTTATCAATTGCCTCTTCTACTACTTCTGATGCCGCTTCCTGAACTTGTTCCTTAATAGATCCAGATAATATCTCTCTTACATTTCCGACCGTTGATGCAACATCTCCATCCATATTCTTCTTCTCTAGCATTGTCATCAGTGTATCTAATTTTCCCATTTTATCATTCATTAAATCATCAATTTCACTCAGTTTGCTATCTACTTTTACCTCACCTTTTTCAGGATCAGGTTTCGGTTTCAGATGATCCGGTAAATTTTTAACGAGTTCTGCTTGAAAATCAAAAGGCTTCTCTTTTTTCTTTTTATTAACATCGCCTTTCCCCGAAAATTCTTTCTCAACCTGTTTCCGCTTTATATTCTCAATTGATTTAGAGAAATCTTTATAAGCAGCCTGATGAGATTCATCGTCTTCATATTTCCCCGATAATTGAAAATATTGCCATCCCTCTGTCTTTAATTGTTCAGTCGTTAATGCATACTCAAAATAATTCTTATCTAAACTAAACAACTGTAAAAAACCATTTGATGCTGTCACCATCAACGATATCGTCCATGAAGACCAATAAACGATTTGATCAAAATTTGGAGGAAGTTTCTTAGGATCCATCTGTCCCAAAGATAATATCGCCGGTAAAATAATAGATCCAACAGTTACAATGAAACGAAAACGATCATAATATTTTTTAGTGTGAAGTTTTCTATCTTCATATTTAATGACCTCAGAAAGAAATCTACTCTTTAAAATACTTCTATCAGTCTCAGAATCTAATTCTAATGTATTAATGATCTCATTTACCTGATTCGCATAACTATCATCATATCCTTTATTTGAATTATCATCGGAATTATTACTCATTTATATAATTCAAATCATAAAAAAATTAAAACAAAATATATTTATAATATTTCAGGATTATGTGTAACAATCGCTTTTGCGATTGAATCAAGTGTCCCAAGTCTCCCATATCCACTTATTATTTTCTCCGCGGCATTTTTATTACTAGACGAAGGTGGATTCCTAAAAAGATCATTATGTTTTACAAAGAGATCTATTAAAAGAGGAATAATAGTCTTGGTTTCAAATTTCGTAGCAAGTCTGAGTAATTCTTCTTTTTCAGTTTCAGGAGGGATTTGATCGTGCGACATGGCGTGCCGCCAGTACAGCAGCGGGTATCCTCTCCGAATTACAAATGAGGTGGCCAATAAAGATACAGCCAGAAGATTGAATGCTTTTGCTTCATTGAGTGACGATGGTCTCGGTAATCCATATTCCCTCGCGCCTTTGATAAATAAAGGGTACCACGACGACGAGAAACCCGGCATACTCCTGCCATCCTCCGCCACCTGCAACCCCCCGACTGCCATCCTCTCTCCTCCAACAAATATACTCTCGTCATCTGTTCTTGCCAAGTTGGGGGGGTCGGTGGGGAATATTCCGGCGGTTTCACGATAAAATACTGCAGGGTTATAAACTATGCCACCCAAATCAATCAAAAATGCCCTTTCGTCTACTTCATTTATGAGTATATTCTCAGGCTTAATATCAAAAGCGAAAGCGCCATATTTTTCTAAACATGACATTTGACAAACTATCTGCCATAGGAATTTTGTTGCTAGTCTTTTATATTCAACAAATCTTGGAGAAGAATATTCTGCTTCTATCGCCGCCGCTACATCCGGTATCATCGGATCATTCCGATCAAACGTACTCTGATCTGTATTTGGGTTGCCAAAGTACGTCTCCCCCGTGCTGGGCGACTCACGTGTTGCCCATCCTTCAGGCAAAGGGACGCCTGTCAAATCGATTTCTGGACCGCTTTTTTTTAACCATTCATTCAAATCCACAATACTACCGGGTGATCCAGATTCCAATAACATATATTGACCGGCGACCTTCTTGGAGTGTTCAACATCTCTTCGGTTGTTGTTGTTCCGCACTGTGCTTTCTATAGCGAAAAAAGACTGAACTATACCACAATTTACAAATTTTTCCGCTAAGGTCTCTAGATGCCCCAACTCTTGTGGAGTCGGCGCCGAGCTCCCCGGGCCACCCACGACCTGTCCCGCAAGGGCGGAGATCCATCGCGCAAAGAATCCGTCTCGCCGAAAGGATGCCTCATCCCACGATCTAGATGCTGTCAATTCATCTACCGAAACGCCACCCCATTCTTGTCCAAATATAGGTATTTTACTAAATGTTTCAGCAAAAAACTTTTCAGAATTATCCTTTCCCTTTATTATCTTTACTACAATAGGTAAGGTTTCGTCCCCTAAGACCCCTCTTAACTTTAATCTATGAACCCGCCCGTACGCGCCCCTCGCCACCTCTTCACCTATTAACATTTCTACAGTCTCGGTACCTGAGGTACTCGGATCTATATATATTATAGTCTGATTTTCACTTAAATACTTCACACTAATTGATAGCATAATTTTATTTAAATTATAAACTTTCCCTGATCTTAATATTTCTAATAAATTCAGGTCGGGATTGGGGGTAGGGATACGTGGGAAGTGCTGTCTTCCCATTCCAGCCTTATGCTTCTTTAGAGTATTTCTACGCACCCTCTTTATTTTTCTCTTAGACTTTATTTTTAAATTTCCCCTTGAATATCTTTTTTTGGTTTTTTTGTTCTTTTTTTGTTTCATATTAATATATATTTTTTTTTATATTCTAAATTCGGTTTTGAATTATTACTCATTTATATAATTCAAATCATATAAAAAATTTAAAAATTTATATTTATTTCTCATGCTGAATATTGATATTACAAACTTTTGAATATAAATAAATATCTTTTAATAAACTATCACTCTTACCCGATACCTTTACTCCCTGCTTTTCTAACTCCTTCTTAATTTCATCTTTATTCGTATTTCTTATTTGTTTCATCTTTCTACTTACATTTTTTATATCTTTTTCATCAAGGGTGTTATTCTTAATAGTAATCTTACGATTATTTGATCTTGATGGTTTTGATGGCTTTGATGGCTTCAGCGGTCTCGTATTTGATCTCGTATTTGATCTCGTATTTGATCTCGTATTTG
>TARA_B110000971_G_scaffold87312_1_pt1 | contig 12663 bp, 12 predicted proteins | sample TARA_B110000971 | Tara Oceans TARA_B110000971 (sample SAMEA4397842) | marine metagenome | biome: Polar Biome; feature: [SRF] surface water layer (ENVO:00010504); material: water (ENVO:00002006), including particulate matter (ENVO:01000060) such as... | depth 5 m | reverse complement strand
TTTGTAGTAATTTTATCTCTCAATATTTCAATTAAATTTAAATCTGATATTACAATATCTATGCAATTAGCTTTAAAAAGCGACTTTGATTTTGCTAATAGAATTAGTTCCGTGTCTAAAGTAGGTATTAAAATTGAAATTTTATTTTTTAAACAAATTGTTAATAGATCATTAACATAATTGGGGTCACTAAATAAACCTATTTTAAACGAGTCATCTGCAAAATATGACGTCGGTGCAGTATTTGGATTTAAATCTGTGATGAAAATTTTCGAATTTACTCCTAGTTTCTTTGAAGTTTTTTTAAAAGCTTTAACTAATGAGACTCTTCGTCCAGCAGATGTTATTAATATGTTATTCATTTTTTGTCAACTAATTTGTTCATTAAATTATAATATTCATTTCTATATAAGAATCTTATTTTTAAATAACGGTATATATTTATTAAAACATAGAATAAGCCATGAAAAGAAGTGTTTTTTAATAAAATAGAAAATTTTGCTCTTAAACTTAATAGTTTAAGTTTAAATTTTTTAGTTTCAACAGAAATAAAAAAATCATCTATAATATTTTTATTAAAGTATTTATTAAAAGGAACATGACTCTTCTCTTTCATTTTTAAAGTTAAAACTTCAACTTTATCAGTCCTAATCCAACTATTATGTAACAATTCTTTTAAATAAGAAAGTGCAAATTCATATTCAATAGATGGTACATAAAAAATATTTTTATAAAGTTTTCTAGAATTAAGCATTTTATTTATGGATAAATATTCTAAACCTAAGTAGTTAAATTGCCACCAAACATCAATCTTTATTATATTTCCATATCTATTTGTTAGTTTCATTTTTATAACACTGTGCCTTATTAACTCTACTTGAACAATATAGCCATGATTTTTTGTCGTTTCTTTTAGTATATCAAAAAACTGGAACTTAAATGAATTAGAAACTCCAAAATCGATGTCATTATTTATTTTCTCTGGCAAAGATTCATAACCTCTTAATACACAGTAACTTAAATTTGATTCATTTAATGAATTAAAAAAATGATTTAAAAACTTTAACGTCATAATTAAAATAATTGTTTGTTTACTTACTTAATTGTAATAATATTAAAGTCATAGTTAAACTAATCTAAAAAATTCAATATCGAATTGCATAAATTATTAGTGTTCGAACCTGATTCATAGAAATTTTCAGAAAACGTTTCATTTATATTAAATCTTAATTCCTCCATCAATAATAAATTTATAGTATCTGAGTCAATTATTTTTTTGTTTATGTAATTTACCGAATCTATTTTAAATCTTTTGACTCCTTCTTCAATAGGTATTCCAGTTCTCAAACCACTAAATAAAATAAACAAATCGTATAAATAAAAACGCCTTTGTGAAGCTTCCCAATCTATAACTCGGAAAGAATCATTTTTAACTAAAATATTTGCTTGATGAAAATCACCGTGAGTCCAAGAGACATCAATTTCATCAAGAAAAATATTCCTGCACAATAAATCAAAAGTTTTATTTATGAGCACCAACATGGCCTTATAGGAATGATTTTTTTTGTCATGTAAAATTAAATTAATTTCTTTTTTTACTTTAAAAAAATAATCTTCTTTATTAATAGGCTCGATACTCTCAAAGATTAATAGCTTATCATGATTCAGCATAATCTTTTGTAAAGTACTTTTTATTAAAATATTATCACCTAATCTATTTAATGGTGTTCCTTCATAATACTCCTCTTCTATCCAATCATTACCAAAGTTTAAAATTTTAGGTGCATAATGAAGTTGAAATTTATTTCTTAATTTTATATCATTAATTATATAATTATTTCTCTCATTAAACTTTAATAAAACAAAAGTACTATTTAATTCATTTGAGAATAATCTTAGTCTATGATTTCCTCCCAGAATTAAATAATTACTATATATTGACGGAAATAAAACAGTTTCATGACTAAATGTTTTTCTAAAATATTTAGAAATAGAAAATCTGACATACAAATATTGAATATATTTTTTTTTCCAATTTAAAGATGAGGAATATTCATTAACTAAAATTTGAAACGTTTTTTTTGGTAGATTTGCTGTAGCGATAAAATTTAAATATTTATTTACATAATACTCTTGTTCAATACTAAAATCCATATTACTAAAAAATGATGAATGCTGTAAAGTTTGCTTAGCAATTTTTATAAAATTTTCTCTTTTTTCGAGTACTTCTATTCTCATCTTAGATTATTTTTTTATGAAAAATTATTGATAAATGAAGGTTTTATCCCACCGTTTATCATCCACTGATACATCTCAATAGTTTTTTGAGAGCACTTACTCCATAAATATTTTTCACTAATTAATTTTTTACCTCTAAGACCCATTTCTTTTAATTCTTCCTCTGAAGATTGTAATATTTGTAAAATTCCGTTTTTAATACCTAGCTCAGTGTTATCAACCCAAAAACCACAATTATTTAATTCTAATTCATCCCATGGTGTCCCTTTCGTTGCTAAAACTGGTATACCTCTTGATAAAGCTTCTGCTACCACAACACCAAAATTTTCACTGTAAGATGGGAGTAAAAAAACATCTGCATTATCAAATGTTGTAATTTTATCCAAGCCAAACTTTGGCCCAATGAATTTAACTACCTCTTTTAACTCAAAATCAGATATCATTTTTTCTAAAATTCTCTTATATTGAACATCTTCATATCCTGCAATTAGAAATTCCCAATCTAAGAACTTATTTAACCCAATTTCATGAATACTCTTAATTATTCTTTCTATACCTTTTACAGGAATAATTTGTGAAAGAAATAACATTCTTTTTTTTCGCTTGAAAATTTTAGTTTTATTTTCTGTATTAAAAAATTCGTCAGGAATAGCATTTGGGATAATAGATATATTTTTATTAGGAAACAAACTTCTTAAGACTAATGCTTCTTCTTTTGCACATGCCACTAGCATATCTGATGATTCAATATTACTTCTCTCATAAATTGAAAAAATAAGATCTTTTTTCAATTTAGATAAATTTCGACTATATGGCATTAAAAATCCATGTGGTTGAATAATTTTTTTTATGTTGGTTTGTTTTTTTAACTTTTTTGAAAGTAGACTAACTGGCATCCATAAACCATGTTGATGAAGAATATCAAACTTATTAACTTCTTCTGAAATTGGTTTAAATAAATCTTTCACAAAGCCAAATTTCCTATCTCCATATGTGTCCAAGCACTTTATATTATTATCTAATCTAAAAGAGTCAGCATCCTCAATATTACCAGGATACCAAACATGAGGTTCTAAATTATGTTTTTTTTGATATCTGTATAAATTAGAAACAACCTCATGGATTCCACCTCCCTTTTTTTGTCCTATAATATTTGATAGATGTAAAATTCTCATGAAATTATATTATTATTCACTCTATTCATTACTGAATCCATATCGGAGTAATATGATTTTTCAGACAAACTGTTTTTAAAAAAATTGTAAGATTTTTTTTTCATTAAATCTACTTCACCTAAACTAACCTTTGATAGTTCAGCAATAATTATTTCAATTGAATCTGAATGAAAATTATATCCAATTCTTTCATTATCTACTAGATTTCTTGTATCTTCTTTAGCAGAGTTTATTAAAGGCACACCATAAGAAAGATAGTCTATTGATTTGTATGACAGAGCTACTTCCGTATTGTTTTTGTAGCCATTAAATCCAAACCAACATTTTGAAATAATTCCACTTTTAAAATTCTCATCAAATGATGCACCATGATAGTGGTAATCAATATTTTCGTTTTTTAAACTATCAAAAAGCCAGCTACTTAAGGGACCTAATCCAATAATGTGTAAAACCACTTTTCTTTTCTTTTCAACGCCTTTAATAATTTTAATAAGGCTATCAAAATCATAGATTTTACCAATATTACCTAAATATATTATGGATAATTCTTTTGACACTTTTTCAAAACTAGGTTCAATTAACTCAGGTTTTTTTATATAAATAACTTTTGAATTTGATTTATTTTTTAAATCTAATTTTTGAGAAAAGTAGTTAGATTCCGTAATACAAAAATCTGAGTAATGAATTATTTTTTCCCGAATAATTTTTGGTAGTAGCCCAGAGAGGTATAAAATAGTCTTTTTAATTAAACCTTTATTAATCGGGAATGCTTCAGGCCATAAATCTATTACATCAACTACCAGCATATTAAATCTGTTTTTTCTCAATAATAATGGTAACCCCAAACCATTAGGTGGTATATTCACATAAACTATATCAAAACTGTTTTTACCTAAGAATTTAAATACTCCATAGCTAAAAATCAGATAAGATAAAATCCTATTTATTGATAAACTTGAACTGTACGATATAGTTTTTAGCGATATAAATTTTTTATTATCAAACTCTCTAAATTTCTTGAGACTATGTGAAAAACTTGAACATAGAACAATTGGATCATATCCTTTATCAAGATAATAGTTAAAGGCCATATTAGATCTTGAAATCGGACTGTCTTCATGAAAATTTGAAATTATTAATACTTTTTTTGACATTTAAACTAATTGTAAATGATTAAATTTTATTTACTAAATTATTAACCTCTGTAGTTATTTCATTCTTATCTCTCAATCCATCAATAAAAATAAGTGATCTATTTTTCTTTAAATCTTTATTATACAACTCAAGTCTTTGGGCCAATATTTCTGGCGAGTCAGGGAATGGTTCAAATTTAAACTTGGATCTAATAACGGACTCTTTAACCGGAACTGTAGATACAAAATGAAAATCTGGTTTTAAAGCAAAAATCTCAATCAATCGCCAAAGCAACCATTTATCTGTATTGCTTTTAGGATATGTCAACTTGAAGTCAATGTTGGTGTCCATTAAATACCTATCACATATAATATTATAACCTAAAAAATATTTAATACGTAAATAAATTGCATAATAATAAAATAAATCAATCATTGCAATTGTCAACCAGACTCTTCTAATAATCGGATTTGAAAGCGCTTTTTCACGCTCTGGTGTAAAACCAGGTTTTGGTAATTTTTTACCACTAAACCCCCTTATTACATCTTTTAACTTTTGGAAACCATTAGTATATCCACCTCTAGACCAAAAAACAAGTACTTTTTGTTTGTCTTTTTTAAGTTTTTTATTTAAAATTTCAATCTGAGTAGATTTACCAGAGCAATCTAAACCTGAAAAAAACACTATTTTATTCATAATTATTTATTGATAAAAAAGTTAATTAGTTTTGATTCATTTTCAATTATAGTATTATTGGGTTTATAAAATAGATCCCTCAGTAGTTGTTTAAAATAAAAAATCTTCGATAAACACTTCATGTTAAAATTAAAATACTTGTAATAAAATACCATTGACTTATAGTATTCCGTTGATAACATTTTAGATGCTGTTCCAGATTTCTCAAGATGAATTAACTTAAGTGTTTTATCAAAGTAAAAAATATTATCATCAAAATGATTTAAAAATTTTCTCGCTAAATACGATTCTTCATGATACAAAAACATCTTAGGATTAAAACCCCCAATTACTTTAAAATCTCTTTCTCTAACAAACATACAAGCTCCTGAAGTTATCATATTCTTAAGCTTATAATTATAGAAATTGAGCTTAAAAACGAAAAAGGAATTAAACGATGAAAAATATCCCCTTATGAAAAAAAAACTTAGCTCTGATTTTTTCATTTCGTTTAACAATTTGACACCTAATGTTCTAATATTAGGTTTTGAAAATTTATTAATAGCCTTTTTGAAAATTTTCTCAATTAGAATTGTATCTGCATTTAGGAAGCAAATATAATTACCTTTTGCAATTTCGGAACCAATATTGTTGGCCTTACCAAAACCAACGTTACTCCCTGAATATTTAACTATTGTTGTAAAACTATATTTCTTATTGATATTTTTTTGAATTAACTGAGATTCTGATAGTGATGTATTATCGATTATTATAACTTCTAAATTATTATCCAAATCATTGAATTTCTCAATAGAATCTAAACAATTATACAAATATTTTCCAGAATTGAATGTTACAATAACAACACTTAATTCTATTATATTGTTATTTATTTGATTCAAATTTTTTTGATTTTATTAATTAATAATGGAATAGTCAATCCAAAAAACAAATAAACAAATGAAAATATTATTGAATTATTATGCATAGTTGGAAAAGAAGATAATTCATTATTTGATTCGAAACTAAAAAAGTGAAATACAATTAAATCAACCACTTTAAATGAGAAAAAATGTAATGCTAAAATTATTATAGTCGATTTTCCTGTATACGAAAAACCATTTTGAATTGATTTAAATGGTATTACTTTTGAAAATGACATTATTAAAAATATTCCTGAAATAATTGATAATAGATATAAAAAAATGTTTGGCAGAATTCTAGATCCAATATTAATTTCAACATTGCTTAAGTATAATAATAAAAGAATAGAACTTGAGATAATAAAAACATACAAATTATTTGGAATCACCTTTTCATAACGTTTATATAATCTTCCAAAATGAAATGAACTTAACATTAAAAAAGAAATATCAAGATATGCAGGAAGAGTATAATCATTTGCAATATATACGTATGTAAGCAAAAATATTACAGCAATAAATGCACTCATATAGTGAATGTTTTTCAATATTCTATCAAAGAGAATGTAAATGAAGATAACTTCTAAAATCATTGTCAAATACCAAAATGCGCCCAAAAACCCACCTAACCCTTTCATCAATAGAATATCAAGTAAGTTTTGAAAAATATTATTGATAGATATAAGCTCTTTATTTAGAATTCCAAATTCAACAAAAAAATTAATTGAAATTAAATAAATTACAGAATATTTAATAAAAGGGAAATACAAGGAAACAAAACGTTTTTTTAAGAACTGATAACTATAGTTTGATGTATGTAAATAACCTGATAGAAACACAAAAGAAGGAATGTGGAACAAATAAATAAATTTAGTGCCAGAAAAACCCGTATGACCTAAAACCATAATGATTATAAGTAAACCTCTAGCTATATCAATATTATTATTACGTTCAGACATGTGATTTATTTAATTTAGTTACATTAAAGCCTATAATAATAATAAGAGTGTAAAACATTTGTAGAGTAAAAACAGTCAAACTTGATGAGAAGGAGTTAGAGAGTAAAACAAAAAATAAGATAATACTTAAACTATTTTTATTTCTAGTAAATCTAAACAAACAATAGATATTGAAAAGAATCCAAACGATAAAAATTAGTAGCCCTTGATCAAATAAAATTGAAAGATGAAAATTTTCTACATAAACTCCAAAATTATCAGTGCCCGGGTTTTTATAATTTGCAAATCCAGTACCATTTCCGAATAAAATTTTATTTGAAGGACTTTCAACAAACCATTGGATACTGCCATAAACTGAATTAAATCTGGTAGAATAGCTTTCTTCATTAAAAGTAAATAAATTAATTATTTTTAATATAATCTCAAACTTAAAAAGTAAATAAGTTGAGAATAATGTAATAAGTGATAGAAAAAAATATTTCTTCTTTTTTAATAGAATGAAGATAATTCCTAGAGACAAAATCACCCAAGAAGATCTACTTTGCATTACCAATATTGGCACAATTGAAGCAATCGAAATGAAGAGTAATTTTCTTCTATTTGATTCTGAAAAATATTGTAAAAATAAAAAAATTACTAATTCTACAGAAAAAACTATTGCAGAAGAAAGATTTGAAGGTCTCCATAAGGCTTCACCAACAACATATGAATCAGCAAATTTTTCGAATACATTAGAATATAATATACCAAAAAAAGTATAATCAAAGAAGGACCGGTAATAGACAATTATAATATTTATAATGAAATAAATATAAAATGTATTCAAAAAATTTACTTTATAAAATTTTGCTATTAAATAAGAATAATATATTATAAATGGTATTATTAAAAATTTAAAAACCGAGAGTTCGAAATTAAATGAGTTCCCCCCCCTAAAAACTTGCTGAATTAATAGTATTGAAAAAACACATAGAAGTATAATAAAATGGGTATTAGTAATTAGTTTTAATTTTAGAGTTATAATAACCACTAAAATTGTTAAAGCAATTTGGAAATTGGAAACCGATATAGGACTGAAAACATTAATTGCTGGAGATAAACTTGAAATAATTGCAAAAACACTAGCAATATAATAAGGTTTAAAATTAGATATCTTAATCATACTATTTCATTACTTATAAATTTAGCTCTTGCATCCCATGTATTTTTTATCAAAAACTCAATTCTACTTTCCAAACTTTTAACCTTTAATTCTCCGTTAATTAAATCGTTTATAATATTTTCTAAATTATAAATCGATTCGTAAGGATACACAAAATCATGAAATTTATTTATTTCTTCATACTGGCAAGTGATAACAGGTCTACCAACTGCAATGTACTCATATAACTTAACCGGATTAACGGATAATATTAAGTCATTTATTTTAAAAGGCATAATTAATGCGGAAGATTTGACTAAATAGTCTGGCAATTTTGAGTGTTCTACAGATCCTTTAACCAAAAGACGTTCGTGAACTGGAATAGTCACATCACTAGGGCCAATTAAAACGAAACGTATAACTGGAAATTTCTCTAGTATTGAAATTAATGATTTAAAATCAAACCATTCAGAAATTGTTCCAACGTAATATATGTCATAAAAATGTTCCGTTGTACCTTTAACATCTTTTTTAATAAATTTATCTAAAATACTATGATCTATTCCATTATTTAGGATTGATGCTTTTTTTGTAAAACCATACCTTTTCTTTAAAGTATTTTTTAAATGATTCGACGAGAAAAATAAAAAATCTGATCTATTAATTAAAGCTTGTTCATTAAATCTAACTATTTTAGATAAGTTGATGTTATTTTTGTTGTGCGGAAACTCTGAAAGATCATCCATACAATCGTAAACAACCTTAATCTGAGTATTAATTATTGAAGAAACCTTAATATATTGAGCAGGGTTAGTAAACCATATAATATCTGTTTTTGCAATGAACTTATTGACAATAGTTCTGAAAACGAAATCGTTTAACTGCTTAATAATTTTAATTCTACCAAAAGGTATTTGAAAAATTCCATAACAATTAGATGGGGTATTATTAGGTTTAAACAAATCTCTCAGTGGTTTAATATATACAATGTTTATATCATAATATTCTTCCATAGCTTCAGCTAAGAACTGAGGTCTTTGCTTAATCCAATTCCAATCGATATGGATAATATAAAGAAGTTTCTGGATATTATTTGACATCAACTAAAAGGTATTTATATGAATAATATATCTGGACTGTTGAACGAAATAAATAGGACATTACAAATGCATAAGCTAGACCTAATGCTCCATAACCTTTATCTAAAAAAAAGTAAGATGATGTTAATAAGACAACAGCCCAAAAGAAATTGAATAGTAAACCTATCCAGTTCCAACTAACATGCATTACGTACAGCATTTTTTTATTGTTCGTTCTCATTTAATTATTTAAAGAATTACTTATAAGAAAATAGTTTTTCATGGTAATAATTTAGTTTACTAAATGACAGTAAATAAAGTAATTCTATTTTTTTTAATGTCATTTAAAAAAATAAAATATAATTATTATTAGAATTAAATTTATTTGTAACCAACAGTTAGTAATAGATATCCTTGGTTTTTTAAAACATCAAAATCAGCTGGCAGTGTCTTCATCTATTTAAATGTAAATATTATTTGTTTTTTTCTTTTTACCATTGATTTCCCTAACAATGGCCTAAATATATTTTTAACGTAAACATTAAAAATTAAATTATATCCAAATTCACTCCAACCTTTACTGTTAAATATTTGATATGTGTATTTCCCTAGTTCATTAAAATATTCCTTATTATAAGTGTTAACATGCTCATTACAGGACTGTTCTGAATCTAATTGTTCCATATATGGTACAATTATATTTAGCTCTCGACACTTTCCCTTCAAATGATTAGCAATTGAAATATCATTTGACAGATGCTCAAAAACATTAGATGCAATAATAACATCACAGACTGGCGTATCAAGATGACTTCCACAAATAAATTCTGCGATATCCCCATATTCCTGTTTGCATTTTTTAATTGCTTCTTCAGAAATATCTATGCCAAATAATTTAGCTTTTGGAAATGTCTTTTTATAAAGAGGGAAAGCATCGCCTAATCCACAACCAAAGTCCAAAATACCGCCTACAAAATTTTTGTCAATATTTAATAACGGTATTTGTGACAGTGAAAAATCTTTTGTTTGATCTCTACCTTCTTTTTGCTCCCAGTCTCCTGAGCCAAAACGTTTATCCCAATAATTTTTAGTGTTTATGTTTCTCATGTTTTTGTTTTTAATAAGTATGTTGTTGTAAAAATAGTGACCATTATTGTGTGAAAAATGTATGATAAAAGAAAAGCATACGCTAATCCCTTGGCTCCATATTCAAATTTCAATAAAAAAACGTAGGCACTTGTTACTAATGCTATGCTCCAAAAAGTATTTAAAAGGAAGCCCATCCACATTTTATCTTTTCCCGCAATTGCCTGACCAATCACTCCGTTAATCGCAATAAAAATATTAGTAAAGGCTAGTATAATAAGGACAGTATTCCCTTTTTGAAAACCCTCTCCATAAAAATCCATAATTAAAGACGAAAATATATATATTGAAATTGCAATTAATAACGCTAGTACAAAATTAATAAATACGTTTATCTTTAAAATGCGTATAAACTGATTTTCATTAATTGAAGCTGATAAAAGTGGTAATGCAATTTTAGAAATAACAGTAGGCACAAAAAGGACAGCACTGGACCACTGATTTGATGCAGAGAATAAAGCCATTTCTGCAAAACCATTGGGTTGATTCACTAACATTGTATTACAGAACCAAATCGTAGGAGTTACCATTAATCCTGAAAAAAGAGCTGGTAGACTAAATTTATAAATAATAGGCAATTCAGTTAATGATTTTTTGAATTGAATAATAATTCCCAATTTGAAAGCTTCTTTTCGAATTGCTATCAAGTTAAATACACACAAAACAAAAACACTGAATCCTAAGCCTAGCAAAGAACCATACAAACCAAAAATTAAAGTAAACCCAATTTGAACTGGAAAAGATAGAAGTCCTGCTGCCACTGTAACTTTGGTAATTAACTTAAATGACTCAAAACCATAAAGTGTTCCAGTTAATGAACCATTAATAGCACTAAAAAAAAGGATAACTGCGGACAACCGTAATTCATCTACCAAATGAGGTGAATTCAATGTTGTCTCTGCTATAAACGGCGCAAAAACAAATATAATTATCGCAATAACAAATCCCGCAGCTACAGCGAAAAGAGTTGTAAGACCGATGATCTTACCTGTTTTTTCTTTATCTTTAATCTTTAATTCAGCGACATATTTTGTTGCGGTTAAACCTAACCCAAATCCTGCAAAAACCGAAAACATACTAATCGTAGATCGAATAATTCCTAATTCTCCAAATTCTTCTAATCCTAATATTCTAGCAACAATAATTGAAGTCAATATTAGTAATGATTGTGAAATTACAGCTCCAGTAAGAGACCAAAAAGCAGCACTAGTAATGCGCCTTTGAATATCAGATTTTTCAATATTTTCCCAAATCTTTTGAATATTTGTCGGAAGAATGGAATATATTTTAAAAAGTATCTTATTGAGTTTCATTCCTATAATCTTGAAATAAATTCTCTGATTCTAAAACATGCTTTACCATCTCCATAGGGATTATGAAGCTTTGACATTTTAGCAAAATTATCCTCGTTGTTTAGCAAGTCTAATGCTTTAGAGACAATCAAATCCTCATCTGTGCCAACTAACAAGACCGTTCCTGCCACTAAAGCTTCTGGTCTTTCAGTGGTATCTCTCATCACTAATACGGGTTTTCCTAAACTTGGCGCTTCTTCTTGGACGCCCCCACTGTCAGTGATAATAATCTTAGATCGATTCATTAGCCAGATAAAATCTTGATACGCCAATGGATCTATTAAAATTACATTATTAACTTCGGATAAGATTCTATTTACAGGTTCCTGTACTTTCGGATTCAAATGAACAGGATAAATAATTAAACGATTTGTATCATCTTCAGCAATTCGTCTTAGAGCTTTACAAATCCTTTCAAAACCACCCCCGTGATTCTCTCTTCTATGTCCTGTGACTAAAATAACTTCTTTATCCCCTATTTTCTGAGAAAGATCTAGAATTAATTGACTGGGGTTTTCATTCACTTTTTCAATAGATTTAATCAAAGCATCAATCACCGTATTCCCCGTAACTAATATTGAATCTTCAGATATATTTTCTTTAAGTAGATTCTTTTTAGAGGTTTCAGTTGGAGCAAAATGATAGTCGCAGATTCTACCTGTAATTTGACGATTTATTTCTTCTGGGAAAGGAGATAGTTTATTATTTGTTCTAAGTCCTGCCTCTACGTGACATACTTTAGCTCCAGAGTAAAAACTTGCTATAGAGCCTGCCATAGTAGTTGTAGTATCTCCATGAACAAATACATAGTCTGGGGTGAATTCTTCAAGAATTGGCTTTA
>TARA_B110000971_G_scaffold40510_1_pt1 | contig 12718 bp, 6 predicted proteins | sample TARA_B110000971 | Tara Oceans TARA_B110000971 (sample SAMEA4397842) | marine metagenome | biome: Polar Biome; feature: [SRF] surface water layer (ENVO:00010504); material: water (ENVO:00002006), including particulate matter (ENVO:01000060) such as... | depth 5 m | reverse complement strand
GGTACAGTAAATAAAGCCCCTGCTGAGGTTTTGATGGTGTCGGAATTGATTCGTGCACTTCCAGTTTGTGGTAAGATAATACCCGCAACTCCGGTAGCAGACGCACTACGAATAATAGCACCTAGATTTCGAGTGTCGGTAATGTTATCGAGTAAAAGGAAAATAGGTGTTTTATCTTCTTTAAGTACTTTTTCGATTAAAAGTTCTAAATCCCAATACGAAATAGGGGAAATAGTCGCAACAGCACCTTGATGGTTTTTATTTGAAAAACGGTCGAGACGTTCTATGGGTACATAACTGTGTGCTACTTTTTTTTCTCGAAGTAAATTTTCTAGTTGTTTAAAAAGGGGACTTCTTTGGTCTTTTAACAAATAAACCTTTTCAAGATTTTGATTTGCCTCTATACATTCTATGATGGCACGAACGCCAAAGATTTCTTGTGTATTCATAATTTTATTTATAATTCAATCTAAGATAAGTTAGTAAATTAAATTCATCAATATTCATGTAATTTAAAACAAAAAAACCCGCCTGGTTGAGGCGGGTTTTGTTAGGAGAAAATAGTTATTAATTATCCCATCCAACTGGAGGAGAATATATCGTAGTTGCACCAGCTGCAGGCGCATTAGAATTAAATAAAATTTCATCTGCGCTATAGTTCCAACGTTTCGGAATTTGAGTTCCGGAAGTTGGTGTTAAAACAGGAAAATCATTTCTTCTAAGGTCATTAAAGACTTCAGGTTGAACAAAAAGACCAATATATTTTTGAGTTAAAATATGATCATTTAATTTAATATTAGCAGCGCCAGGATTAACAGCAGATTGAGCCGCATACGTATCGAAATTAGCTTCAGTTAAACCAGCTTCAATAAATGAAGCTTTTATGCCTTTTAAGTAAGCAGTTTCAATAGCAGTTGCACTTCCAGAAGTTCTGATAAGACATTCTGCAATAACAAATTGCATCTCACGATAAGACACTAAATCTTGACGGTAAGTATCTTTAAGATAAGGATGACTAGTTATGAAAGTTTGATCCCATTTAACTAAACGATCTGTATCATTTAAATCAGTCATCATTTTTCTTAGTGTAGGGTGAAATTCTAAATCTCCAGTACGACCATCATTAAATCTCCACCATGGACCTTGCTTAGTAGCAGTATATGTGAATGATAGATTATCACCTGCAGATGCAAATGAATTTTGAGCATTTGAAAGCGCTTGAGCATAGTTACCTTGGTGAAGGTGACCTCTTGCAGCAATAGCATTAGCTGCTGAGATCCATTTATCTACATCACCACCGTAAATAACATCGTCACTACCAACTGCACGACCACCGTCACTTGCAGCAAGATTAGTTTTTGCAGAAGTTAATAGATTAAATATTGCAGGATAGATAACAGAAGTTTGATTATCAAACGCAGGATTGGTGTTCTCAATACCTAAGATACTTTCAGTGTAAGGAATATCTCCCCAAACGTCAGTTGCATTCATTAAAGCGAATGCTTGCATTATTTTACCAATTCCTACATAATGGTTATAACCATCTTCTTCAGCTTGAGTAATCATTACCTGAGCTTCAATCATAACATCCTCATAAAAGGTTTCCCATGCATTATCAAATCGATTCGGAGTTAATCCTGAATAGTTATTAAAGGAGGTCCACTGACGTGCAACACCCTCTACATGTTGAGAAATCATCGTGTTAAAACGTGAAAAATCTCCACCGTAATTATCTGCAAGTCTAATTTGAATACTAGGTAAAATTGCATTTACAGGTACACTAATTGGCTTGTTAGGGTCAACATTGATGTCGTCTGCTAAAAACGACTCACAACCAATGGTTGTAATAAGGCCAATGAATAAAAATAAATATTTAATGTTTTTCATTGTTTAAAAGTTTAAATTAAGTTTAAAAATAAATGAACGTGTACTAGGTTGATTAAAGTAATCAAATCCTTGACCATTCCCAGTACCTGTTAAGCTAGTTTCTGGATCAATACCATCATAGTCAGATGTGTACCAAAGGTTACGTCCAATAAAGCTGATGTTACTACTTTGAATGAAATCAATTCCCATTGATTCAAGAGGCAAGTCATAACTAACACTTAGCTCTCTAAGTCTTAACCAACCACCATCTTGAACAAATTGTTCTCCAACTACACCAAACCCTCCTAAAGAAGATGTCCAGTAATCTTGATCTCTAACAACATTAATGTTGTTAGGACTTCCGTCAGATAATACACCCTGAATAGGCTGTGGAGTTTCAACACGAGACTCAGCAGTAATAGGAGTACGACCAAAGAAAGATAATGCCCAAGCAGTACCATTCCATAAATCACCACCTTCACGCCAGTCTAAAAGAAATCCTAGTTTGAAACGCTTATATCTGAATGAGTTATTCCATCCAAGAATAAAGTCAGGATTTGGATTACCAATTGCACGTTGTGAAGGATCTACTGCTTGATATCCATATTCTCCATCAGTAGGATCGTCGTTAATTACAACTTCTCCATCAGGAATGTTCAAACCATCATCACCAGCACCACCGTTTCCGCTTCTTAAGTAAGCTCCACCGAAAATAGCACCATATTGGTTACCTGCTACCAAGTAAGTTCCTGCAGTATTAAATCCAGCAAGGAATAAACGCTCCAAACCTGGTGCTAACTCATCAACAACATTTTCAGATTTAGTGAAATTTACTTGTGAACTATAACTAAAGTCTTCGTTGTCAACTAAGTTAAGGTTTAAAGTAGCCTCAATTCCATTACCACTCATTTTACCTGCATTCAACCAAGCATTAGTGTATCCACTTGATCTTGGTAAAGAAGCGTTAAGAATTGCATCACTTACTTTTCTTTGGTAGTAAGTTAAATCAAGACCAATTTTGTTATCAAGAAAACGTAAGTCTAATCCAATTTCAAATTCTTCAGTTAATTCTGATTTAAGTTCAGAATTACCTAATATATTGTCAATCTCAAATGCAGTAACTCCTGCAATAGGGAAAGAAATAGCATCACCCCAACCATCACCTACAGATGTAGTTTCGTATGGAGTAGAAGTTATATAAGAAAATGGTGGAGGTCCACCTACTTGTGACCATGCAGTTCTTAATTTACCAAAAGTAAGGAAGTTACTGTTATCCATAAATTCAGTGAATACAATAGAAGTAGAAACTGCAGGATAAAAGAATGCATAATCGCTGGCGTTGAATTCTGTACCCGGAGCTCCTAAACGCGAATCATAATCTTGACGTCCTGAAATAGTTAAGAAAAATGTATTATCCCATTCTGCTTCAATCTGACCAACAATACCTAATTGGGTGTTACGTAGTAAATCTTCACTAGCTGTAATGTCTTGAGCGTTACTTAAATCAGTAAAGCCTTGGAAAACTAGATTTGAACCTGTTACATCTAATGTTGTTCTCTTTTTAGAAAAGGCATTAAAACCTACTAAATAGTTTATAGCTAATCTGTCAGAAACATCTCCACCTCCATTAAGATTCAAAATAGCATCTGTTTGGAAAGTTGTAAACTCTGTTTTATCTACTCTACCAGTAGAAGCAGTTCGTGAATTAATATCAAAGTTTTGTTTTCGAATATCACTAGTAAAATCTGTTCCAACATTCAATGCTAAATTAATCCATTGAGAATGGTTATAGTTTGTTTGGAAACTTCCGAATAAACGATTTACAGTTTCAAATCTTCGATTATTATTAACCACCCAGTAAGGATTATCATATCCACCACCACCACGGTAGTTTCTTTGTCTTCCGTTAGCAAATATGTAAGAAGAAGATTCGTTAACTGCTTCCTGCTGATTAAATCCATTTGCATTGTCAAAAGAAGCAGGAGTTCTATATAAACCTAACAACAAACCAGAAGTATTCGATCCTTGTTGAATTCGATCGTATCCTGAACGTATGTAATTAAGAGTAGTTGAAATACTTAATTTATCACTTGCCTTAATAGAAGATGCAAGATTAAAAGTATTACGTCTGTACTCTTCATTTGGTATAATACCTTCTTGCTCTAAAACAGAAGCAGAAAAGTGATATGTTGCAACATCACTACCACCAGCAATACTTATATTATTAGTAGTACCTAACGCAGTTCTAAAGAACGGTTCATTATTGTCGTAAGTATTTGCAGCTATTCCATTTCCAGATCCTCTTGGAACAAGGTATCCGTTATTGTCATAGATATAGTTTCCGTCACCGTCAAAAGCGCTTGAACGTACATCAACTGAGGATGGTACACTACTAAAGTTTCCAGATGCGTATTCTAAATCTCCAATTCTAGGACCCCAAGATCCAGAGGCTCCTGTTGAAGGACCTTTATACATTCCTTGAGAACCTTGAGCAAAAGTATTTTGCAGGTCAATAAACGTAGAAGCAACATCAAACGAAGTTTGTGTTGAGAATGATACTCTCATTGGAGAATTAGTTCCTTTTTTAGTAGTAATAACGATTACTCCAGCAGCACCTGCTGTTCCATAAAGTGCTGTAGCAGCCGAACCTTTCAAAACATTAATGTTTTCAATATCGTCATTATTTAAATCAGATAGTCTGTTAGAACTAGCTGTCCCTCCTGTTGAAGAACCTGAATTTAAAGTTTCGTTATTGGTTCTAACCCCATCAATTACAATTAAAGGTTGGTTGTTACCAATTAACGAAGTTACTCCACGAATAAGGATTCTTGAACCACCTCCGGCAGATCCAGAAGATCTAGTAATTTGGATACCTGAAGCTTTACCCACAAGAGCATCAATCGGATTTGAAGAACCTGTATTAGCAAGATCTTCACTTTTGATAGTTTGAACAGCGTACCCTAATGCTTTTGCATCTCTTTTAATACCCAAAGAAGTAACTACTACCTCTTCCAGAGCATTATCTGCTACTAAGCTTACATTGTAACTGTCCGAAGTCCCAACCGCTATTTTTAGGTCAGAATAACCCACATAACTAACTGTAAGGGCTTCTCCCTCTGCAGCTTCAATGGAAAAGTTTCCATCAAAATCTGTAGTAACCCCACGGTTACTTCCATCAACAAGAATAGTTGCACCAGGCAGAGGAGTTCCACTGTCGTCAGATACTACACCTGTTACTGTTTTTTGCGCCAAGGCAGAAAATGCAAAAAGCATCATTGCCGAAGACAAGATTAATAGTTTTTTCATAAAATTGTATATAGTTATTAGTTTCGGCCAAATTTAACTTTTTATTAAGAATTAATTGCCTTTATTAAATAATAAATTAATTTAATTTATTTAAATTACTTTTCAAGTCCTAAAACAATTCACTTTTCTATGAAACTGTCCTCATTAAAACAAATTTATATTTTTTCAGTATTCTTTATAACAAGCTGTGCATCAACACCCAAAGTTATATTCAAACAACCAGTAGATACAAAAACAAAATCCATAAACCTTCAATCAAAAAGAACCTATTCTTTTGTTGATTCTGAGGTTTATTTCTCCAATCGTTTTGAAGGCGCTCGACTCAATGGAGTAGATCAACTAAATGACAGTACTTATGTAGTTCATGTTTTACCCGAAAACGAGCCCATCAATCACAGTCCATTTTACGCTTTTGATGTTTGGAGTGTCTCACTACAAAGCATAATTCTTAACTTCAAGTATCCTGAAGGATATAAACACCGATACTTTCCCAAAATAAAAACCAACGGTACATGGGCAGCTGCCGATTCGCTTAATTTTTCTTATACCGAAAAGCATGCTTCATTAAAGTTAACTATTGATGCAACTCCAAAGATCATCTCGGGTCAAGAACTGCATAGCAGTAGTGTGGTATATAGATGGGTGGAACAGTTGATTGAAGGGAAAGAAAATCATGTTCGTTTTTTAACTCAGGGCAAAACCAAACTTAAACGCCCGTTTCGGGTCTTGGATATATATAAGGGTTCTCCTAAGAACAAACCTGTAATTGTTTTGTTGACCCGTCAGCATCCACCGGAGGTTACAGGTTATTTTGCTTTCCAAGCTTTTTTGACCTCGCTTTTAGAGGAGAACAAACTAACCGAGTGGTTTTTACAAAACTATCGGATTTTGGCTTTCCCATTGATGAATCCCGATGGGGTAGATCTGGGGCATTGGCGGCATAATGCTGGAGGGGTAGACACGAACAGGGATTGGTCTGTATACCATCAGCCAGAAATAAAAAACACGGTCCAATACATCACCAAAGTTTTAAAAAAGAATAATTCAAAATTGGTTTTGGGAATTGATTTTCATTCCACTTGGTATGATGTTTTCTATACTAATAAAGAACGTGAGGCAACTGCTCTTCCAGATTTTTTGCCCCAGTGGTTTTCGGCTTTAGAAGCTCATATTCCAGATTATAAGGTAAACGAAAAAGCGAGCAACAGTACTAAGCCGGTATCCAAAGGTTGGTTTTTATATGGGCACAATGCAGTAGGGGTTACCTACGAAATTGGTGATGACACCCCGCGCGATCGAATTCAGTTGATTGGAAAAGAATCAGCTAAAGCCATGATGCAGATTCTGAATAACGATTCCAACTAATTTTTATTTTAAGTTCAAAAGTTTCACGGTGTTCCGTTATCTTTAATCCCTCACTTGGAAACCGATTGTATGTCACCCAAAAGTTTTATAGAACAGGTCAATCAGCTTGCTGTTGCAGCTAAGCTTTTTTTCTTCCTCATTGATTTTGAGAAGAAGAAGCCACTGATCTGAACAAAACCTAGACAGCGCAGTGTCGATTCATTTTTTAGAACAACAAGATAATGAATTTTTCTACCGCAGTGGAGGAGGGGTAACCTCCCAAAGCAACTGCTCTGAAGAGTATCAAGAACTTTTAGATAAAATCTATGTACCACTTTTTGAATCCATTCGAGTAGACCAGGGAGAAGTACATTTGCTAAACTACCACCAAGATCATTTGGAACTATCGTATCTTAAATTTTATAAAAGAAAGTGCACTTGGAGCCTAGAAACTATGTTACTCAATCTTCCTACAACGGGACTTTTTAAACTAAGGTTTTTTGTACAACGACCAATCCTATTCTTTTGACCTTGTACCTTATGATGCAAAAATCATTCAATCGCTAAAACGCATTGATATTGATTCGTATCGGTATGATCTTAAGTTCAGCGATCAATCGTTTCTAGATAATACCTTTGACCAACACGGAGATTGCGATGGTGTGCTTATGACTAAAAATGGATTACTTACAGATACTTCTTACGCCAATATTGTTTTTTCGACAGGAACTGCCTTGGTGACTCCCGCTCTTCTATTGTTTGAAGGGGTCCAACGAAGTCATTTACTGAATATCAATACAATCCAAAAAGTCATTATTGGTCCAGCGGATATAGCCTCTTTCGAAGGATTTCAGCTAATCAATGCCATGAATCCACTTGATTTCAATCGTTAATGTCCTGTCCTAGATATTGAGTAGAAAACCTTTCTCTTGGTTACTGTTAGTTTTTTTTAATGCTAGTTTTTTAGACATTGATAATTTATGGATTAAATTTTAAGAATTTATTCCTTTTACCTTTTCGGTTTAGAGCAAAAAAAACCAGAGCGATTTAGCTCTGGTTTTTAAAATACCGTTTAATCGGATACCTACTATTGTCTAGCGTCAACTTCTACAGTAGGAATAGGATATATCATTTTGTCTGATAATGCTGGTATAACTATATCGGATCCTGGCTGCAGCTCATTCAACCTACCGTCTTGTCTGTTTAGCCCAATACCGAGTCTAGCCATGTCAAAAGAAGCAACACCTTCACCAAACATTTCAATTCGTCGATACAATAAAATTTCATCGATTAAGGTTTGTCCTGTACTGGTAGATTTAACATAGCTAGCATCTCGCGTACTATTTAAATCAAAAAGAACCTGTTGCGCTTCCGTATCTCTGCCTAATTGAGCCAATGCCTCAGACTTTGTTAAATAGAATTCAGCGTTACGAATGTAGATGTAATCCCCAATAAAGTTACCAGGTCCTGGTGCATCCCAGAATTTCAAAACCGTGTATTTTGGAGTTATATTATAGTGATCCCATGACCCGGGAACGATTACCGTCCCTGGAGCGTACTCTTGATCGGAGAACCATGCTTTTCTACTGTCTGTTGCAGGAATTTGATCATATAAATTGGAGTTAATTAATTTAAAATGATTCCAACCACTGTATCCGTCACTAATCTGACTCATATGAGAGAAGAAAGATCTGTAAAATGTAGTCGTTTGTGCTGTTATTGCCGCTCCCCAAATTGTTTCTGAAAGAGACAATTCATCAAATCCATGAGAAACATCTGAACTTAGACTTCCGTAGGACATTGCTTCCGTAGAGAAACTTTCAGCCTCAGCCCAGTTCCCATAGGTTAAATGATAACGAGCCAAGAATGCTGCAACAACATTAGTGTCAACTTCTTGTTTGGATGATCTTACATATCCATCCAGTCCATTGTAAGCTAGTGTCAAATCATCAAGTATAAGTTTTTTAACTTCCCCAACAGTAGAATTCTCCTCTCCAACAAAATCTCCAAAATCAATCGGGATTGCTTCCGCACTATCAGAAGCAGTAGTAAATTGAAAAATTCGGATAAGGTTGAAATAAGCAATAGCTCTATACGTATGCGATTTGTACTTATAAACCAGTATATCTTCAGGGGAATCATCAGGTATCGTGTTAATAATACCATTCGCCTGGTTGATTACCTTATAAAAGAATTTCCATAAAAATTCGGTGTGATAATTATTTGGAAGAACATTATTGTAGTCATGATAAGTTGAAAAGTGAGTGGTACCATCCATGTCCATATCATTGCTTCTTAAATCAAAAGCAATATCTACAGCCTTAAGACCGAATTCAGGAGTCGATGAAGCAGACTCTCCTTCCATTAGGTAAGTTAAAATGGACGCGTCTAGGGCTACTAGACCAGTAGACCCTCCTGAAGACGACACAGCAATAGCATGTGAAGAGGTGTATAATTCTTCTTCACCGAAATCTCTATCAAAATCTGCACAAGATGAGAAAAGTAAAATCGTTAGAAGGAAAGGTATAAATCTATCCAGTCTCACGTTTATATAGTTAATATTTTTCATAATTGAATTTATATTTATTTAAGATTTATATTGACACCAATGGACATAGTCCTGTTGGCTCCATATTCTCCAGATGAACTTCCGAGAGAGTTTAGACGTGGGTCGTAACCCTGTCTTGCACTGTAAAGTAAAGAGGCATTATTAATGATTCCATACACTCGGATACTTCCAATGTTGTATTTATCAAGCATTTCATCCTGAAGTGTGTACCCGAAATTTACATTTGCCAAACTTAAATAACTCAAACTTGTCAAGTACAAATCAGAAATTCTATATTGATCACGAGATAAAGGGTCTACCCTAGGTAAACCAGCTGTTGGGTTATCAACAGTCCATGTTTGGTTATAATCTACTACGTTTTTGATTTCCGTACCAAGTCCTAATAGACGGTAATATACATTGTCTAAACCATATCCTCCAATTTGATAAGCAAACTGAAGTCCCAAGTAGAAGTCACCATATTTTATATTTGTACCAAAACCACCTGTTATATCTGGAATGGCTGATTTACCGATAAAGGTTCGTCCATTGGTAACGGCATCACTGTAATCTTCTGTGATGATTCTGTCTTTTGTGGTTGAATCAGTCGTGTAGAATTGTGCATTTCCGTTTGCAGTATTAACTCCAGCAGATTCTACCATAAAATAATCATAGGCACTTTTCCCGACAACTCTTCGGAAGTTACCAACCTGTATGGCGTCTCGTGGAAGCTCAGTGAGTTCATTTTTTAGGGTGGAAAGGTTTGCATTAAGATTGATGTTTAACTTTTCTTTCTTTACCGCATCCCATGCAATTTCAACTTCAACACCACTGTTCCTCATTGACCCAAAATTTTCAGGTCTTGAATCTTGTCCTGTTGAAGGCTGTAAAGGTTTATTGAATAAAAGGTCTTCAGAGGTTCTGGAGTAATAACCTAGAGCAAAATTTAAGCTGTTAAACAGTTTAGTCTCTAAATTGACACCATAACTTGCTGATTTTTCCCATGTAATGTCTCTACCTCCAAGGCTATATAGACCTTGTGTTAATGAACCATTGTTTTCGCCAATTGTATATTGCGATTCATAAGCTACAAGGTTACGACGACTTGTTCCTGAGTAAAATATTCTATCATTACCAGAAGTACCGTAGTTCGCTGCTAATTTAGCATAGTCTACAAAATCTAAGTTACTTAGGAAGTCTTCATTGCTCATGATCCATGATGCACCAGCAGACCAAAATACACCCCAACGTTCATCTGGGTGAAATACAGATGAAGCATCGTATCTACCTGTTATGTTAACGTAGTATGTGCTGTCAAGTCCGTAGATAAATCTAGAAAAATAACCCTCAGTAGTATATTTAGTGTTATAGTTACTAGCAGATTTGTAAACTGCAGTGTTATCTAAAATTGGGCTTAAAGTTCCAATAACATTTGACTTAGATAAACTTAGCGTTGTAAATTTCTCTTCATAGGTTTCATGTCCTAATAAAACATCAAAACTGTTTCCTCCTTCTTCCTTTTTCCACGTCAATAATTGTTGGTTGGTTAAGGCTGAAAAGTTAGTTCTCCCATTTGTTAAAGTACCGTTCAAGGATGTTGCACCTACAGAAGAAGCAGGTTTACCGAAATCGATGCTCTGACCGATCTCAGTTAAATAATTTAACACATATTCAAATTGAATACCAAATGGTAAATCAACTTTAGTTCTTAATGCAGTATTGAAATTGTCTGTTTCGTTAGTTACAACACTCTGTTCTATATGGGCCAGAGGATGCTCTCCTACACCATATTGTCTTGGTCCTCTTGAAGTTCCATCAGAAAATACCTGAGTTTGTCCCATGTCATACGCATATCCACTAGTAGAGAGGTTGGATAGAATAGGATCCCAGTTTTGGTCGTATTGATATACCGGGTAAATAGGTGCAATACTTCTAGTCCACTGGAATGCATTATTGTAAGAACCCGTTCCGTCTAATGGAACGAATTGACTGTTAGATTTTGCATAGGAAACATCAGCACCAATAGTAACTATTTCGGCAATTTCTGAAGCATTCACTTTTAAACGGGCTGTTTTTCTCTCGAAATTACTTTGAACAGTATAACCTTTGTTGTCCTCTGATCCCATGGATAAATAATAGTCAATATTTTCTCCACCTCCAGAAATATTAATATTAGTAGAGTTAAAGGTAGCATTGTCTCTAAAAAGAGCATCTTGCCAGCGATCATTCACCAATAGGTTAGCTGAACTGTTTAATTCACCATTTGAAGGGTTTATTAAGCTTGCTCCAGCAACATCGTATATGTTGTAGCCAAGTCTATCGATTAAGTTATTCGATGCGAATTGTCTTGCTTCTCCTATTGTAATTGGGGTGCCTGCTGTGTTAGATCGATAAAACTCACTGTTTGTTAGTATGCTATGATAGGTTTCATAGAACTCACCAGGAGTTGAAGTTATATTATATTCATCAACACCACGTTGAGTAAAACCATACCTACTGTCAATATTTATTTGAGGCTTTCTGTTTTTAATTCCTTTTTTTGTCGTGATCATTAAAACACCATTTGATGCCTTATTACCATACAAAGAAGTAGCATTTGCATCTTTTAAAACAGAAGTCGATTCAATGTCCTGAGGATTAATGCTGTTTAAGCTTCCTGAATAAGGTACACCATCCAACACAATAAGAGGAGAGTTGTCCGCATTGATAGAACCAAAACCTCTAATTCTTATAATTGGGTCTGAACCAGGTTGGCCACTGGATTGAATTATTCTAAGTCCAGAAACTAAACCTTCTAAACTTTTTACAGCATTTGAGAAGGTAGCATTTTCAATTTGATCGGCCTTGATAACACTAACAGCACCCGCAATAGATTGCTTTTTTTGACTACCGTATGCAACAACTACAACTTCGTCTAAATCCGAAGAATCAACAGCTATGGTTACATCAATTGTGTCAGTAGTACCTACCGTTACTCTCTGTGACGTGAATCCAACAAAACTAAAAACAAGAATGTCTCCTTGATTAGCTTCAATTGAGTAATTTCCATCAAAATCTGTAGCAACTCCTACAGAAGTTCCGTCAATGACAACAGCAGCTCCTGGTAAAGGAACGCCTGCTTCGTCACTAACTGTACCTGTGATCGTTTTTTGAGCCCATCCAGTAAACGCCATAAGCATACCTAAAGAGGCTAAAATAATAGTTTTTTTCATTTTACATATAGTTAATAATTGCAAATTTACATTATTAATTTTTTAAATGTTAATATTTTCTTAAAAAAATAAAATACTTAATTTAATTCAGCTTGTATGCATTCCAAATTAAACTTCAAAATTTAGGAGTTTTATTCTCGATCAATTTAGGTTCAAACAAGATGTTTTTTGAAATGGAATGCATTGCATGAAATCACCTGAAAGGTTTTAGACTCTGTTCGTTTGATTGTGACCATGATGTTTCACATCAAGTATTAAGAAACGTGATTTGAATTGTTGCCAATAGTTTCATCAGTTAAATGGATTAAATTTTATGGGTTCGAATCTTTTTTCGATGGAGGGTCTGGAATAAAAAAACCCGTCTAGGTTGAAACGGGTTTTCCAGGGTTTAAAGATTATTTAATTGTCCCAATCAACTTTTTTAAACAGTAAATCATCATAT
>TARA_B110000971_G_C20039844_1_pt1 | contig 12738 bp, 16 predicted proteins | sample TARA_B110000971 | Tara Oceans TARA_B110000971 (sample SAMEA4397842) | marine metagenome | biome: Polar Biome; feature: [SRF] surface water layer (ENVO:00010504); material: water (ENVO:00002006), including particulate matter (ENVO:01000060) such as... | depth 5 m | reverse complement strand
TCTATTCGCGAAAGAAATAATCTCTATCGGCGAAAGAACTTTTTCTCTATCGGCGAAAGAACTTTGGGCCAATTTGAAAAAAAAAAGCGGGCGAAAGAACTTTGGGCCACCCTGAGGGCCACCCTGAGAAAAAAAAAAGGTCGGCTGAACTTTTCTATTCGCGAAAGCTATTCGCGAAAGAACTTTTGGGCCATCAGCATGCGAGTGCGCTGGTCATGATGACCCGAACTTACTGGCCTGTTCTTGGGTTTTTTTAAGTGGGTTAGAGTAGGATAATGTATGAAAAAAAGAATATTATTTTTTTAAAGAGATATTTTTTCACTGGTCATATTGTACAGCTCCCAGACCGATTCCGACAGGGCTTCTTTCCATTCCGGCAGGGCGTGCAATTGCGTGACAATCCAGAGACATATCCACAAGTATAACGCCGTGACGACCTTGCACGCCACGAGACAAATCTGCCGTATGTTTTGAAATGCAAGATGGACAGCAATAAAAATGGTGACAAAGGCCAGGCTCATCATCACGGTGTACGCATCAATCATAGCTCGTCTCCAGAAATTGTAGTATAGTTTGTACTTTGGCTGGAACATGCGCAAACTAATCCAATATCCACGAGCAAAAATAAGAACACTGCGCCTTCTACGCCAAGAATGTATTCAAGCCACTGGCCAAAATCGCCGGTGCCGTGGACCAGGAATCCCACAAGAAGGGCCACGGACACCGTTCCGGACGCCGACACGCGAAAGATATTTTGGTAGAGGATGGGATTGTCCGCACTGCTCTGTACGAGATGGTACATGTACCACAGATGAATCAAAATGGCAAAGAGGATGTTGGCCGAAAAGACATAGGCGGCGACTTCGTCGGACGTTTGAAGCGCCGTCGCGGCGATACAGACAATGGCGACGAGGGTCAGAGACCAGATGTACCAGTACCAGCCCGATTCGGATTGGTGCCGGCAATGCCCCACGCAACACCACGACAGGGACGACAGTACAACAATGCCCGACAAGTACGCCGACATCATGGTATTGCCCATGAGTGAGACAGTATGCAACATAAAGACGATGGCCGACATCAAAGAAATAATACCGACCCACATGACTGTTTTATGCCGGTCGCGCTTCTCAAAGGCGCTGATTAGCAAGAGTAAGACAGATACGAAAAACACGGCGAGCGTTGCAAGCTTGTATGCGTCTGTCACGTCTTCAAAGACCAGCACTGTGTACAGGATGACCAATGACCACGCGGCCAAGAGCCAGGCGGAGGAGTATTTTTTAAACTCGCTGGGTGCCTCCTGTTCCATAGTTTGGTGGGACAAGAGGATGGTTAAATAGTGACATTCGCTCACAGGTACATTCCAAGGGGAGCGGCTGATTTTTTAAATATTTGCGAGTGTCCAATGTAGGTGCGAAACCCATCTTTGACGTCGTCGATAGTCACGACATGTTCACTTTCTTCGGGAAACTGGCGAATCACCGCGGATTGCTTCGCGTGAAAGATGAGCTGCTGCGTGCTCCCTCCACCGTGGGCGAGTTTGTCGGCGTTGGCGGCGAAAAACCCGACAAGTTGCTCGCGTGTGTTTTTTTCGACACGCCATCGGGCTTCCTTTAACTGCTTCGTAAATATGTTCAGGAGCATGAGCGCGGGCGGTGATGTAAAGCGAAAGACGTACCCAAAGCGTCTCTCCAGCCCGGCGTTGTGCGTAAAGAGTTGTTTCATATCATTTTCGTAGCCGGCGAGAATAAACAGGACTTGCTTGTCGGGGTTGGACATGGCTTCGACGATTTCGGTCAACACCTCGCGTCCATACATGTCATCGCCATCTTTGGATGAAATCAACGAGTATGCCTCGTCAATGAAGATGACACCACCCTTGGCACCCTCGATAATTTTCTTGGCTTTCGCGACCGAATGACCCTGATACTTGCCAACCCAGTCCGAGCGCTTCGTGATGACGTAACGACGCTTGTCAATAATACCAAGGGCGTCCCACACGTCCACCAAAATCGACGCAAACGTCGTCTTACCTGACCCCGGATTGCCCAGGAGCAACGTGTGCAGAAAGTGACCTTGTAAAATTTTCATCCTTTCCCGACACTTGCCCACAAAGGCAGGTTCGTCCTCTTCGTATTCGTCGTCGTCCGAATCGACTCCGGCCTGCAGCGAATGCGTCAGAAGAGCTATCAGTGCCATTTTGGCCACAGAGTCTTCGCCCGGCTCCATGTCATCGCCGGGGACGTATTCCTCGTCTTCTTCGTCCGAGGTGGAAAACGTCCGTGAACGTTTTCGGGGGCGTTTGTTGCGCGATGGAGGCTTACGTCGTCGCTTGGAACGCCTCAGCGGCTTCACAGTTGTGCATTGTGCGATAAAGAAGAGAACCATTTTGGCGACGGCGTCCTTGATGTCTTCATGGCCCACAAACTCGCTAAGAGCGCGCAGTGCGGGTAACAACTTGGGAAATTTGGAGGAGTTATTTTTGATGTAGGTATGTAACTTTTGAAGTTGTGGAGGGCGTTGCATGCGATACGCCATGGTCTGCCATCTTAAATATGGTCTGGATTTTGGATGGGGATTATGGTCCGAATATGGTCTCTGGCACAGAGCGATATTTCGCCCTGTGCCTGGCTACATCATACAACACACGTTTATAATACAGAAGACTATCGAGTGATTTATAATTCTATCAGGTGCTCTGTATTCGCACATTTCTTGACGAATTCCGACTTTTCAACGCACCCGCGTGCCGTTCTGCTCGCGTAAAATCTGGCGCAGTTCTCGCCCGCGCTGCCCCTGGTAAAAAATGCTTTGGCATCACATCGACAGCATTGTTTATGACACATTGGTCGACCGAAAAATTAGCGGAAGACCTCTCGGAAGAGAGTCACGGTTTCGTCCCAGCTTATGCACTCGTCGGTGATGGATTTGCCGTACACGGTCGGACTCTTTTGGTTCCCATGTTCAATAAACGATTCTATCATGATGCCCGCACAAAAGGGATGGGCGTCGCGCCAGACTTTTTCAATGACCGCCAGCTGTCGCGTCGCGCTCTTTCCAGAATTGCCGTGTGAAGCGTCCACTACGGCGCGTAGTAATTGACCCTGGGCCAACTGCAGCTCTTGGCATCGCGTAATGTGCTCTGGTTGGAAATTTGGCCCGGCTGTGTACGAACCGCGTAAGATGACACAACAATGTGCGTTGCCCGACGTGCGCACGGCCGATATCTGACCGTTCAAATTGCAACCAATGAACGACTTGGGCTCAGCCGCCGACGTGATGGCATGGACCGCGGGCTCCAGGTGTCCGTCCGAGTTATTCTTAAACCCCACGGGCATGGACAAACCACTGGCCAACTCACGATGTGGTTGTGATTCGACGGTGCGGGCGCCAATGGCAACAAAAGAGATGAGGTCGTCAATGTACTGTGGTGTAAGCATGCTTAACATTTCGGTGGCACAAGGGACACCGAGCTGATTGATATCCAGTAGAAGTTTGCGGGCGATTTGTAGGCCATTGGCCACATCACCCGTGCCATCGATGTCTGGGTCCGCAATCAGACCACTCCAACCGACCGATGTGCGTGGCTTTTCAAAATAGGTGCGCATGACAATGAATACGTTGGCCGCTTTTATTTCGGACAGACGCGTGGCGTAGTCCAGTGCCGCCACTGGGTCGTGAATCGAGCACGGACCCACAATAATGAGACGCCGCGGGTCTTCACCTGTGAGAATGCGCTGAATTGTATGGCGTGCGTCATTCACAAAGGCCACTACAGAAGGCGGCACGGGTAGCGTCTGCTTCATCTGATGCGGCGACATCGTCACGGTCGTGTTGGAAATCACATGTTGGTTGGTCGCCATTTTATTGTGTGGGACTGTGTGTAAATAGACCACGGTGCAAGTTCTTGGATTTGTGCGGGAAAAATGAATATATAGTTGGTCAGACGAGCACTACACACCCTATGGCATCAAGACGGGCTGGCACTGGCATCAAAGAAACATCACACATGGTCGAAATAACCGACCTAGAAAGTGGGAAAATGAAATCAGATACCATATACGAACTCATGAAATTGCGCGAACTACAAACATTTGTAACAAAAATCTACTGGATGGTTATCATGTGTTTTTTTGCCGTCGGCATCATTCTGGCACTCGTGCTGTCGGACGGCACCTTTAAAAATGTGTTTATGGCCGAAAACCTCCTGTCGTCCATTGGCATCACTGTCTACATCGTACTCGTCGCACTCATGGTCATGTGCAACTCCCACAACGAAATGCGGGTCATTCTTCTGCTGTCTGTACTGTTCTTTGTGGGGTGTCTTTCTGGTTTTATGCTCGCACTGCACCTGCTCGACATTTCCATTACGTTAAAGTCTTTGAATTCAACGGTATAGATACAACAGATTGAAAATGTAATCCCGATTGTGTAACCCATTCGTCTAGGGCTGCGGCCCATCCCCTTTCTGTGTACACACGTGCCAATCCTCGAATGAGGTACAGTAGTGTTTCCTCCCGTTTCATATTCGTCCCATCTGCGTTTTGGAGCACGCCGGCGCGCGCGTTGCTTTCGTCGAGAGGGTTGGCCATCAGGTCGATTTTGAGAAGTTGCAGCCACCCCCAGACCACGGGCAGCAGCTCGTCAAACCAAACCCTATCACTGGCCGTGTTGGTGACATCGCATCCGACTTCGCTGGCAAATTGTAACGTGTCCCCGTATTCAAATGGAATATTGGCAGTTTCTTCTTCGTCGATGCTACTTTTAAACACCGCAAACGAGCGAACGAACCACTCGTGGTCAGATTGTGGCACGCCACAGTCTATTTTCAGCTTTATGGGTTGGTTCTGAATGTGTTTGCGCATGCTTTCGAGTGTTCCATTGACGGGAAATGTCGGGTCGGACGCTAAAAAGTCCAGATATTGGTTGCTCCGCAACAGGTCCTCAATGGTCGTTGGCATTTTGTTGTGGCGAGTTGTCATTAAATAGTATATATACGGATGACTCCAAACCAGTGCACATGTTGATCTCTGTGACGCTGCATCTTCCCACGCTATACCTGCTGATTTTCGGAAGCGCGTCACTGACACTTGTCGGGTGGTTTGTACAACTGTCGGACATGTGGTACAGTGGCCTTGCCGCGTCCGCGTTCGTGTACAACCTCATCCACTGTTACGAATGGGCGTCGAGCGACCAAATTCGACGAGGCCAAAATGCCATGCAAATAGTACGTACATGCTGCTGTGAGCAATATGTCTCGTGTCGCGGTTTGTGGGCGTCGCCAAGTGGCGCTTTCGCTCTTCTGGTGGCTCTACGCGGCCTTGGTGGCCTTGTTGCAACCGCGGCGTTTATGGTGCCCGTATTTGGCGACAAGGTCATTCAAATCATGTGGCGTGTCGCCGTGTCGTTGTGGCTGGCCTCCTGCGTGCCGGGTCTTGTCTGTCTGGTCCAATGTGCGGCGTACGCCAAAAGGGAACAATTGAAGTTTCTGAAATCCTTTCGGACTCAGTTGGCATTGCGACTCATGCACGATGTTATGTTGGGAATTTTTTGGTTGTATTTGGCACTGCGCGTCGACGACGTTTTAGGGGGGGGCTCCGCGGAGGACGAACGGGAATGGCACACGATTTTTATGTCTATGCTGTCGTGGCACCTTGTCGTCGTGCTTGTACACGACATTTATTTTTCAAAGACGACGCGTTTCATTTCGGGCGGCTGCTGCGACAAAGCCAATGCGCATCTGTGGATTAAAAGCCTGCGCATCTTAGGTATCGTAGGGTTGTATGCCGTCGTCATTCACAGGGTGAATGATAACACGCGACCGCTTAGTGACATGGGGTGTACCGGTGTCGAATTCACTGTGGTCATTCTTGCGACGGCGCTGCTCTGCTTTGTACACGCGCAAAACATACGCCTGCGCAAAGACAGCGGAACGTGCTCGGTCGTGGAGCCGCAGGTTCTTTCCGCTCACTTAATCTTTTAACATTTGACAGTATATAAAGCGGGACATTGACCTGTAATTATGTCGAAACTTTCTTTCCGGTCTTCCACCGAAACTCCTTCGCCCACGCCCGCCGTCGAATCCAAGGCGACTTCGCATCACGTTCTTCTCGAAGCGACGGTGCGCCCCGTCGGTACAAACGACTTCAAACAGGAACGCGTTTCGGCACAGGCCGACGCATTGCGCGCGTTTCGTCGCGAGGGGCGCGACCTCTTCGAGATGAATGAAACGAGAAAAATTCAGAGCGCAGGAACACTCCTGTACCAAACAACAGAAACCTACGGCACACCCGTGTCTATTGAGAGCATGTGCGAGACAATGCAGGCGTCAGACCTGACTCTGCGCGTCAACTTTAAACGCCCCGGCGTTCATTCGAGCACCACCTGTATGGAGTTGTCTGCAGAGACATTACAGAAGCTGCTCGCCTCGGATGTGGATGGAAACGGGCACAGGACGGCCGAACTGCGCATCGCTGCCGAACGTTCGGCCAACGTACCGCGTCACGGCGCCATATATGTCTCTATTTCGAAAAAAGGCACGCAACATTATTTGAGTCACATTGATTACAAAATTATGGCGTCTTATGACGCCATGTACCACGATTAAAAAATAACGTCTTTATTTTTAAAGTTCATTATGTGTACGAGACCCCAACACGCTTTTCACCAGACCAATGTCCGTTCCCTGTAGCTCGGTGATAACCGCATCGTGTGCCTTCTTTATCTGTTCGTAGGACGACTGGAGCTCCGACACCTGGTCTTTAAACGTCTTTTCGGCCGTAGTCAACTGGTCGGTGTGCGCAGACACGCGCGCATTCAACTCTTCCATCGACACCTCTTGCAAAATGCGAATTGTCTCCTGTTGTGCCTCGGTGCAAACATCCAGGTTGGCGACGCTGCAGCTCGGCTGCAGCTCCGACGCGAACGTGTTCAGCGCGTCGAACTCACGCCCGCCCGTATAGTCCTGCAGGTCGTCGGGACTTCCCCACTTGACCGTCGGAAAGCCCTTGACGCCGACTTTGTCACAAAGCGGCTTTGCGGGACCGCTGCAATCCACGTCCGCAATCAACACGGAGTCGGAGCTCGCATACTCGTCCATGAGACGGTCCCAATCGGGCTTCATACGCTTGCAGTGGCCACACCACGGCGCAAAGAATTTTACGAACACCGTTTTGCCGGCAACTTGGTCGTCCCACGTATCGGGAGTCAGTTCGATGGCAGATGAAAGAGCAACAAGACCAGCAGGAATAAGAAATGAACGCATGCGATGATAGGTCCAGAAAACAACATTAAGTAGGGTACCTTGTAACAATGTAAACATGGATTTTTTTTTTTATACGGGTAACGGTGTTTTATTAGTACTGTAGACTTCTAAGAGCATTTGCAGGGGTAGAAGTCCCCACGCAATTTCGTTGACAAATAAAACCCAGAGCCAACGCAGGCTGGTTTTGTAGTCGTAACCATTTGAAAATCGCCAGGAGCGATGGCACTCGACGACCACGTAAAACAGTATGCACTTGAGGCATTCGCGCACCGGGTGCACCTCCGCACTATACATCAAAAAAGACCCGAGCCATCGCGATGACCAACACAGTGCCACCCAACTGCGCACTTGCTGACGCGGGTCAACGTACTGAACAATCACTGACAACCCAATGATAATATGATGCAGCACCGCGGCCCACGCTTCGGGTCGGTGGCCCGTCTGCGTAAAATAAACCACAATAAAGGTCACCACGACAACGTGCAGCGCACTGGGTTCCGTAAAGGTGCACAGAATAGATACAATGGCCAGAATCTGCTCGCGTACGACGCTAGGGCAGAAAAACGAAACCCAAAGGGCAACCCAGCCAAAATAGGGTATGATACGTGCGACCCATCGCATTCGATAGACAACCTGCCTAATTTATAGGTTTCGCCACGAGCCGTTGGTCGGATTGTATATTGGTACCCACTTCTTTGATTTTGACGTAGCAGCGTTTTACAAATGCTTCGTCCCCATGGGCCACTATTCGCTCCACGACTTGCTCAAAATTAGTGATGGGCTTGTTTCGCCACCATGTTTGGTGCTCCAGCCACGGTTTCACGGACATCATAATTTCTTTCGGGATATGCACGAGAAACCACACGCTATTCAACAGGCGTTTGAAACGGGTGTGGACCGTGTAAGGCAAGAGATTTCCACCGTGCCGGTGCAGAATTAACAGAATGCCTTGGTTTCCCGAAATGGTCTTTCCCGAAATCGCACATATCGATTGCGAAGGGACACAACTGAACTGCTGCAAACCAGAGCACGACGGAAAATGCACTGCGACAGACTCCGCACCCAACGCTTCGTACACACACTGAATAAGATGACTGCGCATATGGTGGAATTCGCGCACGTTGTGAATTAACTGGCGCGTCTCCGCAGATGCCTCGTTGTTTTTCAACTGTTCATCCACGCGAGAAATGTACGCCTGCTCCAACTGACTGCGCACCATGAAACGAAACACCGTGCGGAAAACATCATAAGACGTGGCCATATACTCCGAGCACAAATCCGTTTATAGACTCATTTGATCAAAAATCCAGCGCGTAGCAACGGATCCACATCGACGTCTCCAGATAAACCAACGTTGACACCATGACCATGTATGCTAAAATGGCTCCCATCGAGCTCGCTCGGGAGCAAAGCGACCTACTCTACCACTTATTCATCAACACTCAGACAAAAACACTCGACGACGTGTGCGGACAAATTGCCACGACCCTCAAGGAACGCTACGGGGAGGAACACATTTCAATACGTCTCCAAAACATGTTGACCCGCACGCAGCAGGACTCGGACAGAATCGCCAAACACGGTCTGTTACTCTTTGCCCTGTTCCAAGAACCCGACGTCCGAAGCATTTTCATGGGCACGGGCCCCGACAACCCGCCGCGCGTGCCCCCTGAAAAATTCCAATACTTTGTCGACACTGAATTACCCGCGTGCGTCGACAAATTACTCACAGGCGCACTCACATCCTTGCGCGCCTTTGTCGAGGATGCGCGCTGGGGGTACTGCATTCTGTAATTAAACAAGAAACTTGGCCTTTTTCAGTTGTATATATATGTGTATATAACACCCATCAGAGAGAAGACGAATGGAACGACGCCACTTTTGGCTCCTCTTGTTTCTCATCGTGTTGGCGTACGACTTGTATCTCGAACACCACTTCATTTTCATCTACTACACCCTCCAAACCTTTTCTCTCGAAATCCTCTACTTTACCGCTGCCGTCCTCGAAAAAGCAGGCCATACGCGCGCCGCGCCCTGGAAAAAACATCTCTTCGACATTGTCTTTGCTCCGTCCATTGTCGTCTTTATTGGCTTTTGGGTGGTCATCGCACCGACGCGCATTCACGGACCCAAGCCGCGTAATAGTGTGTTCATTGTCGTCACGCACGGGTTCAACGCCCTGGCCATGTTGGACGAAGTGCAGACAGTGCGCGCCGACACCATATGGAAACCAGTGCTGTATACGTTTCTCTACAACTTGTTCCTTATTGCCTACGTCGGCGCCGGAGGGCGGTCCATCTCGGGAAAGTTGCCCTACTGGTACTGTGAGTACGACAAACCAGTCGGGTGGATATTCGCACTCGTGAGCATCTGTGCCGCGGCCCTCGTACACGCCGCCTCGGCGCGCATCTGGCCACTACACGATGTACCGAAGCGTACTCACGCACAGCATGCCATTTGAGGCCGGTTCCGTCTGCACGTGCAGCACGCGCACGGGGTCGGCCTGTGACACGGCACACACTGTTAGCGCGCGGTTTTGCGAGGACGCCACCAGACCCATCTCCGACAAATGCGCATTCAATGTCTCCATCGTCAGCGGAATCTGGTCCAAAATATACGGCACAAACATCACGTACGTCTCGCGCACAAACGCATAGCGGCGCGTCTTTGCTGTCAGCTGGTCCCATTCGATGGTCGTGCCCGGTTGTGACTCTTCTAACGGGTCGGGGTCGCTTTTCTTGGCCTCCTGCTCGCGAATTTGGCGGTGTTTTTTTTCTTTCGTCTTTTTGCCGCCGAATTTGGACAGTAGCGAACGCACTTCCTCACGCTGGCCGTCCGTAAGCTCGAGCTCGTGGCCCTTTTCTGACATTTAGGTGGCACCCTCGAGCTTTTTATAGTACGATAAATAACTATTTAACCTGATTTATTTTGTTACACGGAAACTACCTTTTTAACCGCATCTTCTTGTCCCTGACAAGTACGGAACCGCGTACAACAGCGTCCACTAACCCCAACGACGCTCACGCTCAAAGTCACCGACAGAACACCGAGACAATTGTACTAGCGCATATCACGTGCATCAGCCTGATGCAGAGGTCCACTACAAAAAGTATAAATACAACCCCTTTTATTATTATATCTATGCAGTGTGCGGCCCTCGATATTGCCGAGTTACGCCGACATATTTTATCGTACGTCTATCCGCCTCGGACGCTTCCAGGCATGCACGTCCGTATTGACCGACCCTTGTTTGCCACAGTTGCCATCGAAGGGATTCTCGTCTCCACCTCGGCCCAGCTTGGCTGCCGCATCCTCGTTGCGAAAAATATCGAAAAGACGACCTTTCCGTGTGTCGTGTGCGTGCCGCGCAGTGCGGGAATACGCGTCGTATCGTCTACGCGTCTGCCGGTGCCCCGCCGGTTCCCGCCGAGTTGCTTTTCGTTTCGGGAGCTGGCGCTACTGGGGCGATGAGGAGTGCTTTTGCCATATTAATAGACATGCGTTCCGCCGGATTGCTTTTCATGAGTCCGACAATGACTCGCTTTTGCACTTCGGTGGCTCGCGTCAAATCGTCGTCGACAAATGTACGGTACAGTCGATTGTTGGGGTGCCATTTTGGAAACGCCCCACTGTACGCGGGCAATTGTCCCGCCCAAGAGTCCGCAGACGGCGTGCCCAAGAGTTTCCAGATGCACAACAGCTGGTCCCAGGCCGAATCACCCTGAAAATATTCCCGTATCCCAGGATGGACCATCTGTGCCAACACAATCGCGGTCGACCAATAGTCCACCGTCTCGTCGTAGGCTTCTTTGCCCAGCAGCAGCTCGGGCGCACGCCACCATCGCGTCACGACCATAAGCGTGTAGGTTCGCCCTCTTTCAGAAGGGTAAAATGTACGTGCCAGACCAAAGTCCGCCAAGCATAACCGCCCGTCGTCCATAATCAGGAGATTGGCGGGTTTGATGTCACGGTGCATAATCCCATGGTCGTGACAATAGCTTAATCCTGAAACGAGCTGCGTTATCCACGCCTGGCGCTGTTCCGGCGCGATGGATGTTTGCAGCCGCGCCATCAAACTTCCCCTGGCCAGCGCCAGCGCGAGAAATAGATGTTTGTCCTCGACACCGAAATCGACGAGTTCGTTGACGAACTTGGACTTTGTGCGTATCAAAGCGCTGATTTCGCGTACGTATGAAACAATCGAGACTGTGTCCATTCGTTTGACGGCACACGCGCTGCCGTCACAGTCCGCCTTCGACACGATGCCATACGAACCGTTGGAAATCGCAGCGCGAATAGTCACAGTGGATAACTTTTTGATATATACTCCGGCAGATGTCACCTCTGGCATCCTTGTGATTTGACGAAAATAGTCTACGCCAAACAGTAAAATATTCTTTTGTTCCACGAATAAAGTCACGGTACGACTTTTTCGAATGAGGTGGGCGGCCATGCCAACAACCTTGCTGTAAGCATAGGTGGAAAAATGCTTCAATGGAGACGACCAGGGCACAACTCGCAGAGTCACATTGCATAAAAACACACAGGCCGCAGCGACAATGCTTGGTGGGAAATCCACAGTCGCCCGTGACACCGCTGCGACTTCAGCGAAATAAATCATCGTCGTCATGTCGATATCAAAGGCCACACTGTACAAATCCAGAAAGTCAAACAGGGTCGGTGACGTAGCTTCAACTAACTGCGACTGCAAAAAATGGCGTGTGGATTCTACTGCTTGCAACCCTGAATACTTTTCATGACCTTCCAATGCTTCGGCCAGGTCCAACGCCAAATGTAATCCCTTCGACGCGACCAATCCCTTCGACGCGACCAGGCGTGCCAACAACAAATACGCTCGGAATAACGTCTCTGGCCTTAGCTGCTGCATCCGATGAAACTTACTCATCGCATCGACAAAGTCGGCCGAGCTGGCCACGTCGTCGACTTCTTGGGATATCAACACGCGCATTTTTCGACGCCACTGTAGCGTTTTTTCCGCAACGCGCACCACGCGTGCCGCCGACCCCAACGATGCACCACGTAGCCGCCCGACGGCATTCATGATATCTGCCGTATCGCAACCCACCCATCGCTGAAAATGCGCATCTAACATAACAACCAGCCCCGCCTCGTGTTCTAACGCCAGGGCGTCTTTCAGTTGGCTACGATATGGCACGCCATCTTTATCGAATTCCGAAGGCTCAAATGTACGAAACATCGTTTTGAAAGAAGTACTACATATTTATACAGGGATTCTGTCGCACATTCGCGTCTGTACTCTCAACCACCTTTACCGTTTCACAAGACGGCCTTATCCACGTCAACCATATAGTATCCGGCCTTATCCACGTCAACCATATAGTATCCGGTTTTGTCCCTTTTATATGTTAACCGTAGGTTCTCTATCGGCGAAAGAACCTTTTTTCTATTCGCGAAAGAACTTTTGGGCCCTCGCATGCTCCTGAAAAAAAAAA
>TARA_B110000971_G_C20039852_1_pt1 | contig 12791 bp, 9 predicted proteins | sample TARA_B110000971 | Tara Oceans TARA_B110000971 (sample SAMEA4397842) | marine metagenome | biome: Polar Biome; feature: [SRF] surface water layer (ENVO:00010504); material: water (ENVO:00002006), including particulate matter (ENVO:01000060) such as... | depth 5 m | reverse complement strand
GTATATATCTAACAATATATCTTTATAATTATGATTAGTTTGCTTTATGGCATATTTTCTTTGAAATAATTTAGCAACAATGCTTGCGAATGTAGATGGCCGACCTATCCCTTTTGACTCAAGTTCTTTTATAAGAGACGCCTCTGTATATCTTCCACAAGGTTTTGTGTTTTTTTCAGTTGCCGTCAATGTAATCGGCTCGTATAGACCATTTTTAGAGATTTTTCCGATTAATTCTGAATCATCATCTAAAGAATCGTCTAAAGAATCATCTAAATCATCAACTGAACCGTTTCCCGAGTTGGTGCTATATATTATTCGATAGCCTAAATCAATGATATGTTTAAGACCAAATGTAAATTTGTGTTTTTCATTTGTAGTAGAAATCAAGGTATATGTGTAGTTCTTTTCAGAATACTGTTTCATTTGAGAAGCAATTGTTCTCTGACGTATCATATTGAATAATTTCGTTTCATTATGTGAAAATGATAGATCATTATCTTCAAGTGATACCGGTCGTATACATTCGTGGGCCTCTTGTGCATTGGAAACTTTACTCTTAAAAGTTTTTTTTGTAAAGTAGTCGGGATATTTATCATTACAGTAATCTTCTATTTTACTCATAAAATCAGATGAGATATTAGTAGAATCTGTACGCATATATGTTATTTTACCTTTTTCATAAAGCTTTTGTAAGGTAGACATTGTTAGGGTTGGTGACATTCCAAATTTAGCACTTGCGTCTTGTTGAATTGTCGATGTAATATATGGCGCTGGAGCGGAATGTTTGGAAATTTTGTCAGTTATCGTCTCTAACTTAAACGTGTGTGTAATTAATTGTGTAAGTAATGCTTGTGTAGCGTCACTCTCCACCAGGTCAGTATAGTAGCTAGCAGAGATGTCTTCCGTAATATTAAATAACCCGGTAATAGTATATGATTTATTTGATGTAAAGTCAGCTATTGTATTTTCACGTTCGCATAATAATTTAAGCGCCGGTGTCTGACACCTCCCCGCCGATAATTTTGTCTGAATAGCGGTCCATAGTAAAGGAGATATTTCAAAACCTATTAAAATATCTAAAATGCTCCTGGTCTGCTGGGCGTTGTATAAATGTATATCGAGTTTACGCGAATTATTAAACGCATTTACTACGGCGGTTTGTGTAATTTCATTAAAACATATACGCTTTGTAGTGTCTTTACAAATACCTAATACGTCGGCGATATGATATCCAATTGCCTCTCCCTCTCTATCTAAATCAGTTGCTATAATTACCTCGTCTACTTTTTTTTTTTGAGATTTTAAATTTTTAACCACTTTTGTTTTATCTTTTGTAATTGAATACGTCGGGGTAAAATTATTACCGATATCAATTGATTTCAGTCCGTTTGCGAAATAACGAATATGTCCAAAAGATGCTTCTACAATAAATGTATGTCCGGGGATGGTATTAAGAAACTGTTGTATCTTAAGTTTCTTAGCAGGCGATTCCACTATTACAAGATATTTCATCAATTTATTAAAAATTAAATATGTTATTATTTAATCAAATTTAAATATCTAATATACATGATTTTAATTTTAAGAAAATTATTTTAAATTCACTCATTATAAAAACACATAATGTCTGAAAACAGTGATATTTTAGAATTTATTGCCCAATGTCTTTTGAGCCATCGGGCAGACAATACGACGTCTTCCACTAAAGTTAGATCAGCTGGTTATATAATGGACACTACTAAAACAACTTTATTAAAAAGAGATATACAATGTACTATACATCACCGAATTTTTCAAGAAAGCTTAGATATATCATATGGACTATTTGAAATGGATAATATTTCGAATTCATTGGAATTTTAAATTCGGCTAGATTTTTTTTAAAAAATATCTTATATATAAAATGACTTCGTCGGAAGATACTCCCCAATATGAGGTTCTAATGTCACCATTATTAAGCGACCGATTAACTAATATGGATAAAAAACTAGATAAAATACATGACGAATATATAAACATTAATTCTAAATTTGACAGAATAATAGAATTATTAAACGTCAATTCCGCAAGATGGGATGATAATAAAGTGGAATACATGTCCTTGCTTAAATCCAACAATGAATTGTCTGAACAAAATATGAAAGTACTTAGTGAAAATAGGTGTATATATACCGAGAAATTGGATAAAATACACGAAAATAATACCGATATTATGAATAATATTCAAAATCCCACTAGTGAGGCCAGGCGGGATAATAGATATTGGAGAACATCTGGTTCAAATACAGTTATGAAGCCACCAGCATCTGGTATAGTAGACATTTTATGGCCTTGGGCGACTTCTGAAGAATTATTGGTAGAACCAGACTCACCAGTTCAATAGATATTTAAATTAATTGTTATAATTTAAGTAGCTACTTAACACATATTGGGTTGATGATATACGTGTATATAATTTAATTAGATACTCCTTCGGGGGTATTTTGACTCAAACCCTGCGTGCAGTGTTGGTTAGCATGCGTGGATTGACAAGATGTTTGATTAGCTCCCGGGACAGTGTTATCCTGTGCGTCAACAAATTGGTCGGCGGATGTGAACAGATTATCGTCTCCAAGATTATCTGATAAAAGGCTGGCACCCATTATTTGAAAATCTTCGCGACGACGACCAGTGAAGAAGGGTGAATTATTATTTCTATAGAATTCTTTACTCTCATCGGCCACGCTAATTTCCTCTTCTGGGGTGGGGGGCGGCGTGTCGTCTCCTACTCCTACCTTTTCGGGAGCTGCTGAGACATATCCGTCTTCGTGATATCCGTCCTCAAATGATTCTCTTTTAGCAGATGGGAGCCACGAACTTTGGCCTGCCGCCGCGACAGATAGATCGGTATTAATTAATCTGTATTTATTCGCGGTTTGTAAAGTTACAATAAAGGCAATAGCGATCATTAAAGCCATACCCGCGTCACGGGTGGCCGTAAGAACTATTATAAATGCGAATGCGATGCGGACTACTATATTGTCCATTAGGTCTACTAAAGAAGGCGGTAATTTGGGAGCGGCGAAAGCTGCGTATAGGCCTATAAGAACCTTTAATGTAGTCGAAATGTACACATTGTCCAAACTGCGGTTTAATACAGTTTCCGCGGTTACTACGAGGTCTTTAACAATAGTATTTACTTGTTCCATTTATATACAATATTTAAACATTTTTATTTTAATAAACATATACTATTTGTTAATTATATAATTATAAATTTAGAATCATGTGTTAATTATAAATTTTAGAATCATGTGTTAATTATAAATTTAGAATCATGTGTTAATTCTAAAGATTATAAATATATTTAACACACCCATTAATACAATCCGTTAACACAGTCTGTTAATATAATGTTGCTACCAGTCAGTAAATCAAATATAGTGGTTAATGACACTAATACGCAATTATAATAATTTGTACTTCTATTATAAATGAGTAGTTTATTTTTTAAACCACTTAATTATTATCTTGAAAATAAATTTGTTTGTAATAAAAAGTTTAAAGACACTTATTCGGGCGTGGGGCGTATTATTGTAATTGGCGATATACATGGCGATTTTAATATTTTAGTAAAATGTCTTATAAAGGGAAAGGTTATTAATAATAATCATAAATGGATTGGTGGAAGCACCCATGTCGTCCAATTGGGGGATTTATTGGATAAGGGTGGTCGTGGGATAGACAGTATGGCAAACAGTATGGAAGAATTCTCTATATATGAATTTTTAAATTACCTTGATAATGAAGCGGAAAAGACAGGTGGTAAAGTACATTATTTAATCGGAAACCATGAACTTATGAATATGCATGGTGATTTTAGATATGTACATACGTCTCATTTAGAAGACACTGGTTTGGATATACGGCGTCAATTATTCCGTGCGGGTGGATATATGGCCAAACTATTGGCGTGTCATTCATATGGGGTATTAAAAATAAACAAATGGTATTTCTGTCACGCGGGACTATTACCAGAGCATATAAATACTCGCTCTATTACTAAAATAAATACTATTGTACGGGGCATTTTAAGAGGCGACCGACCTGGTAAATTAACAGCAGAAGAAGACGAAATTATAAATTCTCCTAATAGTATTTTTTGGAATCGATATTATACTAATAATAGCAATACGTGCGATACTCTGACGAGAACGCTTAACATATTAAAAGAAAAGGACGGTGGTATGGTAGTAGGACACACTCCTCATAAAAATATTACAAGTGTATGTAATGAAAAATTATGGTTTGCTGATGTTGGACTATCCGATGGCTTTGGTGATACTTTTAATAATATTCAGATTTTATCTATTATAAATAATATTCCCCAGATTATTACTTAAATTTAATTGTATTATTGTCCATTAATGTCCCAACAAACGAATATTTGGTATTAAATACGTTTTTATTAACCGTATCTATATAATAAAATTTATTTTGAATCTTTTGTTTTTTTAATAAAGCTTTTTCTCCTTCGGTTAACGTAACTGGTTCTTCTATGCTACCATACACGATATCATTTGACTTACCCGATGTAGTGGTCGTATCTACCACATTATCCGACTTATTTATGATATTATCAGTCGTATCTACCACATTATCCGACTTATTTATGATATTATCAGGCGCATCGGTGATATTATTGGTTATGTCATTTTCATCTATTTCTAATATTATTTCATCATGATGTTTCGATGTACCTGTGGAATTAATAATAGGTATATCGCCGTCAGATGAAATACTTAGTGATTCTTCAATGGTATTGTGCGCGGCGACTTTAGACGAGATCGGGTTGACAAGGTCATTTATAATTACTGATAATTTGCTTTGACTATCAAAGCTTGTCCCAATTGATGGTAAATTAGTATTTTTGAGTTTGGTTAAAAGTTTATCGAGGTTATCTTCTACAGTAGATATACCGATTGTATCTCGTTTATCTTGCTTCATTCGCTCTATCTTTTTAAGAAGATCAGCATCCTGTTGAGCTCGTTCATTTTGCATAACAGTCATTAATTTAGCACGTCTTGTTTCTTCATCATGTAATATAATATCCCGTCTATTTCTTTCTTCGCAAATGATTCGATTGCGCTCATGTAACTCCATTTCTACATTATTTTTATATATCGCCACTGGGCGAATATCTAATATATCGGGTTTGAAGAATTCGGCATTTTTAAATCTATTGGCAAACAACTTAACTATAGCGGTAGGAATATTTGGACTCTGTTCAATTAGTCTATCTAGTTCAAGTCTACATGATACAATAAAATCATATCCGTCACTTGTACGTTGTTCAATTGGCAGAGATAACTCTACTGAAATATTCCGTGAAAATTTACTATATGCGATACTGGCTGCGCGGTGTCCTTCTAATAATTCCGATACTCTTAAAAATTGCGCAACTGTTGTAATTAATCCGGCAGTTAGATTAAGGAATCCTATTCCTAATGGGACATACGCTGCCCATGCGTCTGGAAAACTCTTTTGTGCGAAATTAGCAGTCCCTGTAATTGTCGAAATTATAATTACGGGCAGGGCAAACCGTAAATTTTGAGTATTATATTTGGAAAAAGACTTATCGTGTAGATATCTATACGAGCTTCCTATTTCGGACCATTTTTTTAAAATGAGTTCTTGTTGATTATGCCATTTAGGAAGTTTTTTCGGCTTGTTCTGAGATTTATCTAAAAGGTTTTTATCAGGCGTTTCTTTTATAATCGCTATTTCTTCTTCATCAGATACCATAAATTATTATGCAATTATAGTTTAATATGTTTTTAATATTAAATTTGATAAACATAAATACGATGTTCATTTAATAAATGAACATTGAATTATTAAGTAAAAAAATCATAGAATTTTGGTTTAGAAGTTGCCCAAATCCTTATAAAGATTTATGGTTTCAGTCAAATAAGACGAAACGGGATATATTAGATAAAACACTAACAGATGACTATGGCGAACTGTTAATATTTTTAGAAACTATTAATATTAATAGTGTCACATCAATGTGTCTTGAAATACAGGTTAGTATAATAATATGTTTAGACCAATTCTCCAGACATATATACCGGCACAATGTCAATGATAATATGACTAAAATTATTGATAATACAGCAAAGGCCAGTGACATAGCATTACATATATGTGAAAATAGCGATCTTAGCAAATGTCACGAGTTTGTGCCTTTTATATTGATGCCTTTAAAACATGCCGATATTTTTAAATATTTCCCAGTTATACATACGACCGTGTCCGACATATTTGGAAATGTATCAGACATGCCTAAATATGTATCATTGTTTTACTTTAATAGTTTGGAGAAATATTTATTACACCATCGCCAATATAGTAATATTATTACTAATACCACCAATGATACTACCAACGATACTACTACTATTTTAAAACAACCCGATTTATTGATAAAGTCGGTATGCGAATATTTCCCACCAGACGTAATAGGAAGCAATAAAATGAATATAACTGGTATATTATATACCATTGTTAGTGCTTTTCTAAAAAAAATTATTGACAGGACTTCTATCATACGACCAGCTGTTAATAATTTAATTATAGTGAGTTTATCTGGCGGACCCGATTCAATGGTTCTTCTATATATTCTAAAATTACTAAGGAAGTCTTATAATATCCGAATAGAGGCATTCCATATTAATTATAAAAACAGACCCGAAAGCGATATAGAAGAGCAATTCGTATCATATTATTGTAAAGCTATAAATATTAAAGTACATATTTACAGATTTACCTATATTAACCGCAACACGTGTGATAGAGAATTCTATGAAAGGATTACCCGATCTGTTAGATTTAATTTATATAGACATTTTAATGCGCCTATTGTTTTGGGACATATCGCGGACGACCTTGTTGAAAACATATGGACAAACATTTCGAAGGGAGAAAATTTGTTTAAGTTGCATAAAATAGACCCAATAGCATATCAGGACGATATTTATATATTGCGCCCATTTCATAGAATCAATAAGGAGGACATATATACATTCGCTCATAAATATAATATACCATATCTTAAAAATACGACTCCTACTTGGAGTAATCGTGGGAAATTGCGCAATGAGTTTCAACCAGCAGTGGAATCTCAATTTGGTAAAAATGTAAATGATAAACTACTGTATTTGTCAGACAGTCTTGTATCCTATCATAAATTATTAGATAAATGTATATTTAAACCCCTATTAGATAGCGCCAAATATCATAAATTTGGCGTGTGTATAAATATTTCAAATTTTGTCGAAATGGAGTTACACTTTTGGCAATATATAATGATGCGATTACTACATTCGTTACATATATCTATGATGTCTATAAAATCTGTAAAAAATTTTGTAACGGCACTACATAATAATAAGCGAGGAGTGATTCATTTAAAAAAAAATTATAGTGCATATATCGACGGTTCTATCAATCTACATATATTAGATATAGATAAGATAACCAAGTTTTTGAATAAATCCACATTAGTATATAACGACTGGATATATATTATATCACAAATTAATAATTATATAGATTAATCCTCGTCAGATAATATCTGACACAAGTCCTCTGTTTTAGATTTCTTAGATTTTTTCAGCTCGATCTTTTCAATAGGATTCGTATTCACTTGGTATAATATATTATTTTCATCACTATTATTATTAACAGTAATAGATTGTGTATAAACATCGTATTCTAATTTTTTATAAACACGGAGACGTTTAACAGATTGTCTTGGAAATAGACAGAAATTATCCACGATATCATACGCGATTGGAGTTTTCTCGTGATTTTTTCGCGTAATTCTCCCAATAGACTGTTCAATGCTTGATTTGGGAGTTGTAAAAACTACGGCGTTTAGCGTTGGTATATCAAGTCCTTCTGAACTCATGGGATATGTGCCTAAAATTATCTCTTTTGTTTCAGAAATATCTAAATCTTTTTGTTTCATCCCCCCTACATAATATCCAACTGTAGCGAACTCGGACATCATTGTAAAAAGTTGTTTTAGGTGTTCCCGCCGATCACTTAAAACAAGTGTTTGGTGACCAGCTGCAACAAGGTTACGTAATAGAGATTTTATCAATATATTTCTCGATACATTCCCCGCTATATTGTTTATCATTCGGGGAATACACACCTTACCATATGCGGTTAGTTCTTCCTTATTATATTGCGAATTGTCATCATTATACTGAATCATATTTACTCGCACTAATTTGTCATCGCGTTTTGTAACTTTGTATACCATTGGTCCTAAATACGATTCAAATACGTGTGACAACCCATCTGCTCTTTTAGGTGTAGCGGATAATCCCAATGAATAGTATGAGTTTACTTTGGGCAAAGACCTACTAAATACTTCGGCGGCGATATGGTGGCATTCGTCTACCACTGTAAATCCAAAATCACCAAAGACTTCGTCTACATCATACTCTTTTGATGATAAACTCTGGAGCATTCCTATGACAATGTCTTTATTTTTGTAGTCAACTTTAGATGCCTGTATAATTCCGACGCGAGCACCGGGTAAAAACTCTTCAATCCGCTTTACCCACTGATTTAGTAAAAACTCTTTATGAACTATTATCATTGTCTTCCGCTTGAGTATAGATATTAAGTATAATGCCATAATGGTTTTCCCCCACCCGCAAGGTACACTTATAATCCCTCCCTTCGTATTTGTTTTAAATGCCCCGTCCTTACAACTATCTAAAAAATTTTTTATAATAGGCGCCTGTTTATCACGCAAGGTTCCTTTAAATATCACGTCTATTTCCATACCTTTTGTTAATTTTATATTGTCAGGTTCACCAAATTTAGCAAATCCAATATGCTTCGGCATATATATTTTTTTAACACTCTCTAAATATATTGGATACGGTTCTGCAGTGGCACCGTAGTCTTCATTTACATATGGTTTGACCATTAGAGATTGTTTTAAAGTATTTATGTCTTCTAAACTAAAATGTTTTTTTACAAGGGCATACCCACGTTTTGTTAAAATAGTCTTTATAGTGCTCTTTTTGGAAGGTATCTTGATTTTTATTGTATGATGATTAGATGCCATATTATATTATATGATAACATTATATTTAAGTAATTATTTATCACAGTTTTTTATAGAAGCTGTTCTTCTTTGTTAGATAATGAAAAAGGGTTCATCCAATGTAAAATATTAGTGTAATTAAATGAAAAATCATTTGGGCGTAATATTGTCCAATTCGTATTGGTACTGAGTAATCCACATTTTGTATATATATAACCTATAAGAGCGCTACACCAGAAACGATCTGTCACGGCTGGAGTGGAATTATTACATTCTAATGCGCCAATCCAATCTGATGGAACTATATCATATGGTTTATCATATACTATTTTATGAACCTCTTTAAGTTTAGCTTCGTTAAAGGTGTCATCTAAGCAATTAACTCTCCTTAAAAAAATAGAACTGTTGGTAGTTTTACATTTATTATATATTTCATGGAACGGGGTTATCTGAACACCGAATTTAATTTTATTATCTTGTGGGTCAGCTGTACCTTCCCAACTAGATTCCCATATATAATAGCCTTTTAGAGAAGGATGTATAAAAGAGGGGTCTTTAATAACCATGGCGATGTGGGAATAGTTGCTCTTTGTAAAAAATTTAATTAAATTATTAAATTTACCTATAATTCCAGATTCATTGAAATCAAACAATAGTATATCACCTGTTTGTAAATTAAAATTACTCATATAATTATACGAGTAATTTTATCTATAATATTATATTTTATCAATCGTATTTTATCCGATAATATCAGAGTTATCTATAATATTATATTTTAATTCTTTTCGCCAACTTAATTTGTGAAGAACTCAGATGTTTGCGCGTAAAACATCTTAATTTAATGATTACCATATTACCGTCATTATCACTATAGCCCATTTTATGAAAACCAAATTGTAGCAGTCTCTGGACGCATATATGGCACGGGGCCGAATCAGCATTGATGTTCCCCGTAGTTGAAAAATTATTAGTATTTCTAACACACCAAATCATATATTTCTTAAGGTCGTACATCGCACCATGTGTATTGTGGCGGATATTAGTCTTGCTAAAAACAGAACTTTTTTTTATTTTTTCGCACGGTGCAGTTAATAAATTCGGTAGCGGCGGACATCTCGGCGTGCATACAGCAATCGTGCTTGCCCAAAAAGGCTGTTCGCATATTGTCGTTATACCCCGACGCGACAATCTTATTACCACGAGTAATTAATGAACCGTGCTTATGTATACATGGGGACTTTTTGGCTATTTCTGTCGCGATAGACTTAAATCTCATAGTATTTATAGTATTCTTAACTGACATATTAGTGATTATAACTGATATTATCAGTAATTATATTATCAAATTTATTAATGATTATTACCAAACCTTTATTAATGATTATTACCAAACCGTTAGTAATGATTATTTTTAATAGGTGCCGCAATTTATTCAACGACCGGACGTGTTTATTAACTCATTTATCGCTATCATTATCTGAATAATAAGTTGCGGAAAACAATTCATCAAAATCAGGATATGCCTGTTTAGTGACGGTGCTCCCCGCATGTTGTAATTGTAAAGATGATATGGGAGTAGTGGGTAGAGTAGAGGGTGCTTTATGCGAGTCTGGTAGAGTAGATGTGAAGAGGGCTTCAGACGAAGTATCGTACTTAAACTCAGTATTTGGTTTCACCACGGTGTTCCGCTTAAATCTATCTAATTCGCGATGGCCCGGCAATCTACTAATAGCCGTATCCGATTCGACGGCCGAGACATGTGGTGGCTCGGTTAATATTGCTTCGGCGTGGTCTACTGCGGTCTCGTCCATTTTTGTAATAGTATTAGGTCTATTAAGCCACGCCGAAACCTGTTTTAATTCGGTATCGGTGTGTAATTTAGATAGTTTAAGTGAAGCAATTAATCGGTTGTATTCACCTTTAGATTTGTTAAAATTACGGATATGTTCCTTTAATATAATCTCATCCATGTCTAAAATTTTAAGCCAATCTTTAACAACCTTGTACTGATTTGACATATTGGTGGAATCTTGCGACATCCCCGAAGTTTTAGTTTCCAAAGTTTGTTTTAATCTATTATATTTTAACAAAAGTGATATATTGACCCGATTTAACCTGTCATTTTCACGGGTGCATGTTTCGTTTAATGTAGTAATTTTTGTATCATAGTCTTGTGAATTTCTTTTGCGAAGGGTGTCCACGGTGGCACCTTTATAAGTTGCTAGTTTTTCCAATTTGGCATTGCGATTGACAAATTCTTGTTTATACCTTTCCAATTGTTTCTTATAGAATCTGTCCAATGAAACTTTATCGGTATTAGATTGCGACTGTAACATCTTAAATTTTTCTTCCAAATCGCGCAGGGACTCTTTATGGTTTTGGCGTTCTAAATAAAGTGTTCTTAATAGGCTTCTTAATTGATTTTTTTCTTCTTTAGCCGTGTTTTTTTTCACAATTAGACCACTGCGTACAGTCTTCAATTCCTGCTTATCATGATCGCGAATTTGCTGTATATGGGTGATATCATCGGTAGATAGATCTAAACCACTGTTTAATTTGATACCAAGTTGTTTTTTTAAATTATTTACGGGGGAACACCTTGGGGCAGAATATTTACCTGCGGGAAAATATTCGCATTTCGTGCCATTATAAGTAGAAGTATTACATACAGTCTCGTCATTATGGTGATTGAAGCACCCACCGGGTTGTTCTGGTATAACAGCGGGTGTATCTGGTATAGTAGCGCGATTCATATATTATACTTTGAGACAATTATTACTCATCTGGTCCTACTAATATATATAATAAAAAATTACTTATTAAAAATTACTTATTAATCAATTTGTAAATAGTTTGCCTTGGGTATAGTTTTAAGAAGGTTGATATGACTATTAATCTGCCCAATTTGTGCAAATTGTGGCACGCGGTCCGATATAATTTCGATAATAGTCCATTTATCAAAATTATAATCATAAAATCCAGATACAGCTATTTTGGTACGTGATTGTAGCATATGCCATACATCATTGTGTAACTCTATTGTGGTAATTCTAGACAGGCCAATATTAGTTCTATCACATGATATACTATATATTCCGTATGTATCTGTTTTTGTAAGAGTTACATCAAATGCTTCTTCTAAATTTATATCGCTGTCCAATATATCGTTTATAACATTATAGTTGGGACATGTAGTTGATTGTGACGTACCGAAACTCTGTAATATCTCTAACTTTTCCGAAGATATATTTGTATCACTGCTATATGCCAATATTTTAGGCTTCTGGAAATGGTGGACATTATTATAGTATTTCGTATTACAATAATACGTGGTGGGAACTTTAAGTCCATAAAATTTAACACCAATTATATTTAGTCGCGTATTATTTAACAGATGTTCCAATTTGTTCAAACTTACAAATGTTTTCATTTTTATATTAAATGGAGTTAGCGTGTGTGGATTACATTGTCCAATGATATCTAAACAAATGGCGATATTTCCAATATGATTATTTAGTTTAGTCACCTTATTCTTATATACAATACACCTTTCTACAAGATACTCCCAGTTCTGAGTGTTAGAAATTTTAAATAGTTCTCCCAAAATTATCGTCCCTTCGAATAATACATCCGAACAAGATACTGGTATAGCTAATACGGTTGCTCTACCAGTATT